>Ga0315280_10000074_pt1 | contig 176015 bp, 177 predicted proteins | sample YL17G06_40_MG_FD_203697 | JGI IMG/M metagenome (GOLD analysis project Ga0315280, IMG submission 203697) | Sediment microbial communities from Yellowstone Lake, YNP, Wyoming, USA - YL17G06_40 | ecosystem: Environmental > Aquatic > Freshwater > Lake > Sediment | place: USA: Wyoming | collected... | reverse complement strand
TATGCCTCTGTGTCGTGATCAGGTAGGATATCCTCGACATCTCTGATTGCATGAATGGTGTAGGCCCCTAAGCCAACAAATGCTCCCACGATCCCGGTTATCAAAAACATGAGCGCCATGCCGGTGCCTGGACCTGTACCGATCAACGAACCAAAAACGGGCGAAAGATTTCCGCCAGACATCATGGCCGGCTCGAATATGCGGTCAGCTAGGGGTCCTGCCATGAGCATTGCTATCGGTGTAGATATCTGAGCGATAAGCAACCTTGTTGCAAAAACGCGTCCCTGAATGTCTGGGGCCACTTTGGCTTGCCATATGGCCTGGCTGCAGCCATTAAGTATTGGGAGGAGGAATAGACCCAGGAACGAGGCTAAGGCCCACACGTAGAATTCACGGCCCAACCCCATCAACAGCGTGCTTGTTAAGCTGAGCAATACCATTCCAAAGAGTATGCCTTTGACTTTGCGTTTCGGACCACCCCACACACTCATCGCGACGCTTCCAATTACTCCTCCAACTCCACCGGCAGAAAGAACGCTGGCAAGTACGATCTGACCTGTCTCGTAGTTCCCGACTCGCGAAAGGATCATCGGATTCAAGAGGACATTGCTGAATGTTGCGATGAAGTTGATGCTGAAAAATGTCAGCTGCAAACCGAGCAGACTGCGGCGTTCATATATGTAACGAAATCCGTAGAGTGATTCCTTCCATATGCTTCCAATTCCCTTGCGTCCGTCCTCAGTTGAAATCGGTCGCGGAACGTGTACAAACAGAAGCATACTGACTGCCACTGTGAAAGTGGTGATATCGATCATCAACACCGCTGGAAGACCCGCCACCGTCAAAACTAGAGCACCTACTATGGGTGCGAAGATTATGGATGTGAACTGGGCAGTTGCGAGCATGCCGCTGGCCCGCCCATAGTTTTCTTTGCGAACCATCATGGTTACTGCTGCAGAGTAAGCAGGAAAATGGAAAGCTTGAAAACTGGACGAGATGGCTCCCGTAACAAAGACATGCCAGAGTTGCAGATTACCTGTCGTATAAAGCAAGAGCACCGCAACGGTAGGCAGTCCAGCTGCCAGATCAGCAAAAATCATCACTTTTCGACGGTCGTAACGATCAACTATAGCCCCAGCTAAAGGACTTATCAGAATCAGAGGCGCAAAACCGAAGAAGGCAACCAACGAGAATGCTGTGGCTCGGAAACTCTCCGCAGTCACCTCGTATACCCATATTGCCAACCCAAAACCTGTCATGTTCGTGCCGAGAAGCGATAGCATTTGACCCGCCCAGACGATGGTGAACCCTAGCATACCCGTCCGGCCCTTGCTTGAGGAAACTGCACTGGTCGATTGGCTCTCCATTCTTTGCGCTCCTGATACCCAACATATACCGCGCATTCTAGTTCAGAGTTCACGTGATAAAGAAAAAAGGGTTTGGGGGTAAAGTTTTATCCCACACAACATCTGGGAGATCAGGTGCGTAGTTGATGGAAAGTATCGGGCTGATGAGGTGAAAGAAATGGTAAGGCTAGGACCAGACGAAAGAGAAGGGTACAAGAGAGTCGAGATTGTTGACGGCTATGATAAATGGGCTCCTACGTATGATGGAGAGCGCAATCCTCTCATTGCCTTGGAAGAAAACGTAACTTTGGATTTAATCGGTGATGTAAGAAATCAACGAGTACTTGACGTTGGCTGCGGTACTGGACGCTACTGTGAGTTGCTAGCGAAAAGAGGAGCCAAGGTAGTCGGAATAGATCCCTCATCAAAAATGTTAGAATGCGCAAAAGGAAAAATCACTCCTGATTGCAAATTTGAGCTTCACCTTGGAAAGATAGAAGACGCAGACTTTCCGGATAATCATTTCGACCTTATTGTGTCTGCTTTGACTCTAGGTCACATTCCTGAACTGGGACCTGTCATAAAAAAGGTAAGTCGCATTATCAAAAGCCAAGGACAGCTAATCGTGTCAGACATTCACCCATACTGGCCTATTTCGGGTCATGATTATGCGGAATTCTTCGATCGGAGTGGACAAGAATATAGAATTCCTGAATATGCACATCTCTTTGAAGAGTATTGGAATCTTTTCAGAAAATTCAAATTCAGCGTTGAAGATGTTAAAGAGCTAAGAATTGATGATAAACTAATTGAACGTTTTCCAGGATTGACAAAATACAAGGGCATGCCTTTAGCCTTTATTCTGAAGGCTAGAAAAGAATAGTTTGGTTGGTTGGGGTAAAGTTTTATCCCCCTTTTCTTGACTCGTGTATTTTCACAAGCGCGCGCGAAGTTTCATGTTTTGGGTTTTGGCGGTGAAGTCTGCATACAAAGAAACTGTTTTAGCTTTTTTATTAGAAATGATTCTAAGAAACGAGTTAATGCAGCCAAGTTTTTTTAGAATTAGCGTAGTATACGAACTGTTATATAGGATTCCGAGCGATAGCCCTGTGCTATGAAGTCTCTCAAGTTGGCAGGATCACTTTTTTTCATAAGTTCGGTGATGGTCATACTGGGAATCTTAGTTGCAGAGGCAGTCTACCCCAACTACAGTCTATCGAATAATAAACTAAGCGACCTTGGAGCCATGGCTCCAGTGTCAAGTCTACCTATACCAGCATCTGATGTTATAGTCCACCAGCCGTCTTCATTAATCTTCAACTCCACAGTCTTTCTGGCCGGTGTATTCATAGCTACAGCATCGCTGCTAATCCGCAAAGGTTTCGGAAACAAAATCCTCACCACACTTGGCTTTCTTGCAGGTATTGGAGCGGTAATAGTTGGCTTACTTACGGAACAAATGGGAATGATTCACTACATGGGGGCTATGCTAGTGTTTGTAGTAGGGCCATTGGCTGCGATTGCGTCGTCTAGAAGTGTGAAACAACCTATCAGCTACCTATTCATTGTAATGGGATTGATTTCGCTGGCGTTTGTGCCGATTGTAACAATGGATATCTTCAATGCTCTCAATACGTACACTATAGCTAAAACAGCAGGAGCGGAAAACATGATAGTGTACCCATTTCTATTATGGATGTTGGCATTTGGAACTTATCTAATGAAGGACTAGTTCTCTGAGAGCCTTTTAGACCATCTTTTCGATAACGGCTACGTATTGTGAGTCTCCTGAATCTATGAACTCCTTAACCTTCCATCCTGTTCCATTCAGAGTCTCTTTCATTTCTTCTTCGGACACCATTAGCCAATCAAACCATTTAGAAAGAGCGCACGCTCACAAAAACCGTTAAGTAGCTCAGTCTCAGAACCTAGTGCTCATATGAACTTTGATGCAGTTCTCTTGGCTGTCATTACTTGCTTCTCAACAATGTTTGGCGGGATTTTCGCAGCAAGACATAGGAAGAACATCGGAATTTTGGGAGCCTTTGCAGCTGGTGTACTGATTACAACTTCCTTGCTTGATATACTGCCACAGACTTTCAAGCTTGCCCAATCTGCCAATGTAGATCTTGAAGACGTGATGGCTCTTACGGTTGTTGGATTCCTTTTCCTCTACATCATCTCCAGAATGATAAGTGAGCATGTTTTCAGCAAAGATGGTGAATACGTTGAAGTCAAACATCCTCTCGGTGGAGTTTTTGCAACATCAGAACTTTCGGTCCACAGTTTCATAGATGGCTTGGCAATTGGGTTCGGTCTTGAAGCTGACATTCATGTTGGCATCATAATTGCATTTGCCGTCATATGCCACGACTTCACTGACGGGCTGAGTACGGTCACTGTAATGCTGAATTCTGGCAACTCACTGCGAAATTCTCTGAGGATGCTGCTCTTGGACGCAGTTGCCCCGGTTCTGGGGGCAGTTGTCACACTTTTCATTCAATTGCCACCGTATTACATAGTGCTCCTTCTGCCTTTCTTTGCAGGGGGTTTTCTATATCTGGGAGCAAGTGACCTCCTGCCAACAGCGCATGAGAAGAATCCTCCAACACTTACAGTAATCACGTGCACAGTTGGATTCGTACTAATATTCATCCTGACTTTCATACTGACCAGAGTGCTGAATATGTAGCGCGCGCTCTCGCTGATTACTTCTCCTGCCAAAAAGTAGGAGCTGTAAAATGTATTCCGCAGGAGTTACAGTCTCCTTCAACCACCAACCGCCATCTAATTGACCTCTTAACTTCGATTTCAGCTCCGCATTTTGGACATTTCGCAAAAAGCTTCGCCAAAATTATCCACTCACAATTGCTTTTACTGGATATAAGCATTTAAAGATTAGCGCGCGATTTACGGAAGGGCGGTCTTAATCACCTCGCCTTTTCCACGATGCCTCGTCAAGAAAAACTGATATACCCAGAGAGTCAAATCAGCGCGCGCGCAACTCACGTTTCTGAGTCTGAAAAGCCTAGGCTAAACCACACAAAAACAACGACTTCTGAACATCAGGACAGAAAAAGAAGGAGGAAATTGTGAAGATTCTAATTCATTTTACTTCATTTGGTAAGTGCTTCCGCTGCATCCACATTTGTCATGGCTGGTGCCCAGTCGCATTCGGCGACGTGCATGTATGGCTGATGTATTGTGAATATCGTCTTTTCGTCGGGTGCATTGATTATTGAAACCATTTGACAACGACCAAGCAGTATGTAGGTTCCGAGATATTCTGTTCCCTTAGGCGGCGGCTTAGGCATCTCCGAAGTTGCTATTTTGAGAAATTCCGCCATGTTTTCCGGCTTCCACTTAGCTGTCACTACAAAAAGCATGTTTCCACTCTCACCATCTGTACGTCTGATTTGGATAATAAGATTTGGCACGCCTAGGATAATGCGCGCTTCTCGCGGGCGCTACAAGCTAACGCGCGCGCACTTCTTGAGCCTACGAATACGTTATCTCAAATACAACTGCAAGGCAAATACAATTCCTGGGACAAGGAGGTGATAAACCTTGGAAGAAGCGGCCAAGAGTTCGGCCCCATGATGAAGGTAATGGAAAATACGATAGGGGACTTGAGCAGTGCATTCTACAAAAAATATGGAAAAGACGCCTTACCCACAATAGCTGCAGTTTCAGCCAAGTCTGGTGCGGAGTACGCGAAAATCGCACAGAAAATGATGCCATTCAAAAGCATGAAGGACATCGGCGAAATGTACAAGATGATGACGGCAACGTCGGGAGAAAGAATGGAAATAGTAAGACTGTCGGACGACGTGTTACACTTCAAAATGTCGCGCTGTTTATATGGCATAGAGGGAACGAGCCAAGAGCTGTGTGAAGCCATGATGAATTCTGACAAGATAATAAGCACTCTTCTCGGCGAACAGGTGAACGTGAAGGCAGCAAAGTCCATGGCAGGCGGAGATAAATATTGCGAAGTCATCTATTCAAAGAAGTAAATGCGCGCGCGAATTAATACCACTGAAGGCCATAATGAAGGTTCTGCACTGTTCACATAGGACCGCGCAAGCTTACCTAATGACGTTACGAGAGTTTAGAATGTCCGAGAAACTTGTAGGTGAAGCAATGATGGCTGTCGCGACTCAGAAAGCCAAGAAGGATAGCGCGATGGACAAGAAAGAATAAGCAAACGCTGTGTAACGTTACGTCAAAATAATAGAGCGCAAGTAGTACTTCTTGAACCCTAACCGTTGACCAACACGCCAGAAGCATTAACTATATCTCGCAGATGAATTGATTCTACTGATGGCCACGGCTTCTTTCCGGTGAAAAATTGACCCAAGGTTCGAGACGACAGGATATCGAAAAGCTCAACGAAGAAATCATGAGCTTCAGCAGACACATTGCAGGGTCTAGCCAAATCACGGCCGCATGTCTATTCAGTGACTATACCTCAAGTCTGCCCACCTCAAGGACAACCGTCCATCTATTGCTGGTTATAGAGGATTTTCAGCCTAGGCTAATGAATTACGCTAAGGCCCTTGGCGTGAGCAGCCTCGTGGTTTTGGCGGTCGACAAATGGGTTTTCGAAAGGGATGTGGACAGAGGTCTTCTGGGGGAAGCAATCGCGGGGGAGTTGATTCTTCCATACAGGGCAATAGTCAATGGAGAGTATTTGCACCTTCAAGAAATAACGTTAAAAAAGCGTCTCATCTTGGAACTTCTGCAAAGCCTCGTTCTGGATTTCCCAGAACTTTCATACGAATTCTACATAAAGCCAGGATATTTCATGTACGAAACTTGGCTCACAAGGGCTCGGCTTTTTCCGCCCATGCTCGATTCCTTATCAAGACTCGTCAAAGAAAAGGCGAACCTTCAACAAACTCTGAACGGGTTTTTGGCCGCTCTTAGGAGGTTGGAAAAAGATGGGACTGTCTGCTTCTCAGGAGAATATGTGAAGATTTCAAAGGAATTCGTAGACAAGGCCAGAACTCGCAATGTTCGGTTCACGAGCCTTCTGAAGACGGGGCATAGGGCACTTTTTGCCTCTTTGCTAGGGATGCTTCCGCAAATGATGAATGCTCTTTCACAAAACAGAGAATCAGTGTTCAACCTCCAGAGAATTCTCAGCGAGGGCATAGGAGCAGAGCTGCCAATCGAAGACCCCGAGAATCTTGTGTACGTTAAGACTGCCAGTGGCCTTGTGCCATTGGCCAATAGGATGGATATAGACGCCTTTGCCAGGAAGGTTCTCAGAGCAGACGAAGGCGCCCAAATCAAAATTACGAGCATGGGGGGAATTCTCAACGATGTTTATTTGGTTAGCACCAGTGTTGACGGTAAAGAGAAGAAGGTTGTCGTAAAAAGGTTCAGGGACTGGTCCAACTTCAAATGGTTTCCTCTCACATTATGGTCCATTGGAACTAGAACTTTCACCGTTCTTGGAAGCTCAAGGCTTGAAAGGGAATGTGCGATAAACCGATTACTTCACTCGAAAGGTTTTGTGGTGCCAGAAGTCCTGTATGTGAGTCCAAATGAGCGTTTGATTTTCATGGAGTACATCGTGGGCGAAGACCTCAGCAGAGTAGTGAAAAGAATCGCAGATTCAAAGAGCGACCGTGAATTGAAGAGCAACTTGGAGCTCATCAAAAAGGTTGGCGAATTGTTCGCGAAAGTTCACTCCCTAGGTGTTTCTTTAGGCGACGCCAAGCCTGAGAACATCCTTGTTGACAAAAAGGACGAACTTTACCTAACCGATCTGGAGCAAGCAGGCCGAAATGGAGACAGAGCGTGGGACGTTGCTGAGTTCATATATTATGCGGGGCATTATGTTCCTCCGTTTGCCGATGCGCGCCGGGCAGAGATGATGGCAAAGGCATTCATCGCGGGCTATTTACAAGCAGGAGGAAACATCAAGATCGTCAACAATGCCGGGAACGCAAAATACACGAAGGTATTCAGTGTTTTCACCTTCCCTCATATAATGCTCATTCTTTCGAACGTTTGCAGGAGAGCGGAGGAATTGAAGGAATAGACAGGGTTAAGCGAAATAGGGTTAAGCGAAATACAACGTTAACCTTCTACGGCGGAGTGAACGAGATTGGCGGCAACAAAATCCTGCTCAGAGACGGAGACACAAAAGTCTTCTAGCGCGTGCGCCAACTGGCTTGATCACTAAGGTCTGCCCCAGTACCACGTACATGTTTCAGGGCACGTAATGCCACTGCAGCTGAAAGCGCTTCTGAAGGAAATGGACGCGGCCAAAATCTTTCCCATCCACACGGAGAATGTTGAATTGGTGGGCAAGTTCATGCGAGACCTCAAAGGAAAAGTGACCCTTGTCGAAAGAGGAAAAGAGTATGGAATTTAGGAGAGGTCAGTTTGTTTCCCAAGATTAGAAAAACAAAAAGTGGGTTCGAGTTTCTCAGCCAAGGTCTATCATCGTATTAGGCGGCAAACTCCCGGGTATGTCTCTTAGTATCATCAGAGCTGCTCCTTGGCTTGTTCTAATTTCAACAGTCACCTTGGTGTAGGATGTCAGCCCGTATGAGTTTCCTAAGTTTATGACGAGGTATGCCTTCGCGTTCTGCTTCAGGACCGTGTCAGTAACATACTCACTGTTGTAGATGAAGCTAGCAGCATTGGGAGCGTTGGTCACGTTTGCCATGAGGTTGCCAAGAGACGTTTCATTTGAGGTCACCGCCCCGCTGTAAATATTCGCAAGAGAGAAGTTCCCTGCCTGCACCGCAACAACCACGGTATGTTCAGCTAGGTCCACTTGCTCTTGACCCACGGCTAACTTTAGTGGAATTGCAAGGTATGTTACAGCCGCGTTTGACGAGTTCGTCATGCCTGTTACAAATCCGTCGAGTTCAAGAGCGCTTGTAGCCTCTTTGATGCCCTTGTCTATGGTTGATTTAGCCATTTGAGCTGAGTAAAAACCCATGTTTATGACAACGTAGGCTAGGGCTGCAGCTATCACCACGAAGGCGATGAGTACTATTGCAGCCTCTATGCCTACGATGCCTCGTTTTCCACCCTTGCGTTGCATCTTTTTTCCCATCGTGTCCCACTTCGTCACTTTGTCTTATTCACAAACTAAACATGGAGATTTTACTCTTAAACCTTCTTTCCTCAGAATAAATAGTTTGATTCGAATCGTTGCATTCGTATACTCAAACAAGACCTGCCTTAATGTCTCAGAAAACGAACTGAAACTACCTATTCAAAAGTCTTGTCCCGGATGAGAGGATGGTGTTCATTGGAATCAGGACTCAAATGGCTGGAAGCGTTTGCCCAGACTATGATCTGATCGGCAGTATTAAGGTTAGACACGCTAGATGGGGAATGTGCCGGTAACTGCAAACCAAAGGGGATATCATGTTCATTCAGCTAGCGCGCGCCTAGATCGTGCCTAACGCCAGCGGCTTGAAGATCTCAAGAAAAGAGTAATCCGCCTTGTTCATTGACTTGCGTAGAGCAAGAACTGCCATTTGGCTTGTTCGCTGTACATTTCTCTAAGTATTTCCGTTGCTCTTGTTCTGTTCATCGAAAGAAGTAGCTTCGCTACGTGCTTGCACAGTTTCTTGGTCGCCAGAGTTTTCCCCCAATCAGCACAATCATGCGATATTGACCTCGCTTCTGCATCTATGATTATGTGGTAATCTCTAATTGCTGCCTCTACCATACCTGCGTTCTGCTTTAGGATGTTCAGTTCTCTGTCCTCAATCTGTTCGGCCCTCCGCAGTCTCTCCGACGGAACGAAATAGTGCATCAGGCTTTCAAAACTTGTTTCTCTAGGTTCAACAAAACTCTCCAGCGTAGAGTTCTTCAGTTCAGGCGACTGTTGCAGGTGTTTTTCGACCCTGTTCTTGGCTTCAGCCTGTTTCGCGTTTATGTTACCAATCATTTCCATGACTTGGAGACAGTTTTCAACCGCATACCCATGATAATGGTTGTTGAAGTAGCCATATGTCTTTCCAACCTTCCCAGCGACATCTTTTAGTTTCGGTATCCAAGGTTCGAGCTCTTGAAGGGAATAGCGATAGTCGTACCACGGTTTCCTTCCGTGCCCGTGCCATCGAAAATAGGCGATGTCTGACGTCAAATGAGCCTCAGGAGGCAGTAGGGGTTCATCGACGATCGTGTAGGCAACCCGGTATTTCTCGAGCAGGCTCCATGTTTCACTTCTCATCCAGGATGGTTCTCTAAACTCCACGGCGAATCTCACGTGTGTAAGAAGTGTTTTGAAGAAGCCTTCCAGTTCGTGAAGTCGGTAATCAAACTTTGGAGGGAGTTGAATGAGTATGCACCCGAGCTTTCCACCTAGGATAAGGGGCTCCATGAGCTCGATGAATCTCTGCAAGTCCTGTTCTATTCCTTCCTCCAAACTCAGCTTCTTATCGTGGGTGATGAGTCCAGGAAGTTTCGCCGTGTAGACGAAGCCTTCAGGCGAGTATCTAGTCCACCCCATTACAGTGCCCTTGGAGGGGTATCTGTAGAAGGTAGAGTCAATTTCAACGGTTGGAAAAACCTTAGTGTACGCACGAAGCTTGCTCTTGTCCATCTTCGTGTAGAAGGGGCCAACCCACTCGTTGTAACTCCATCCAGATGTGCCGAGAAGGACATTCTTAAGAATCGAAGCCAAATTCTTCACCTCACCACTGGTTCAAGTCTATCGACGATTTCACCTAAATTGTTGTACGTTGTCTCTGGCAGCTTCTCCAGCATATCTCCCACATGGATTCTTTCAGTTTCTGTCAAATCAAAGATTTTCCATCCTTGGCTACGTATCAACTCATGTTTTGTAGATGGAAACCTTGCATCTTCGCCTAGAACCTCCTCAAGCGAGTCTAGACCCGTCGACCGTGTTACCGATGGAAATTTCCCTGATTGTTTGTACGTTTTGAGCCTCGCCGCATCTTTGTACATTCTCACGAAGTGGAAGCTCATGACTATCTTCTCGGACTTTCCACCAGAGGCTTTTTTGTCTATTTCTCGTAGTTCTTCGTCGGTAGGCTGGTACACATTGTGTTGCCCTTTCCCAAAAAGTCTGGTGTAAAGTATGTCTGACTCGTATGCGGGCATCTCGTCACTTGAAAGATCTGTGCAGTGGACGATGTCGTAGTCTTGCATGGTCTTCAGAAGTTCGGAAGGCAGTTGTGCAGACCTTGTCCCTCTAACTTCAAGAGCTAGCCGAAGTTTTTGGAGGCTGACCGAAGCAAGTAGGCTGCGAAAGGCGGCGATTGATGTCTTGGTCAGTTCAAAAGATGAGGGCACTTGAAGGTGCATGACCTCAGCCTCCAATTTACTGCATACCTGTTTCATGCTCTCGAATGCTTCAAACGATTCGTTTGAGGGTTGTAGCCTGTACTTGTGCGTTATCGATTGATGTGCTCTGACTGAAAACTTGAACGCAGGAGGAACCAGTCTTCTCCAACTCTCAGCCTCTTTCAATGCGGGTATTTGATAGAAAGTGGAGTTCACTTCCACGAAGTTGAAGACTCTTGAGTAGGCCGTGAGCGGCTTGAGTCCTGGAACCTGAAAGTATGCCCACCCGCCTGTTCCTATCAAATACTCTCTAAAGGTTCGCCACGCCCCCCTACACTGCTGACCGAGATTGCAGAGTCGCTTTCATCAATCTATTGACTTCACAAGATTATAAAGTAACGGCAGGAATTATGCGTGGATCATATGGTAGACCTGGGTGGCGTACGTCCAGAGCACACTTAGCTGGAAGGCAAAGAAGCCTTGAGAAAGCGATTACTTTAAGCGGGAAATTATGGCTGATCTGAAAATGGTGAGCGCGAGCTCGGGCATTCTTCACTGAGATAATTAGCCTGAGCGAGCGATCTATGGCCTATGCATGCATTTGTGCACACCGCTTCCTGTCGAGCTCTGGAAAACGCCTTCGGACACCCTTTCTGCATTTGATTGTAGGTTTGAACCACGAATCCTAAACGTTAATCATTAGGTCTTGTCGTGTGCTTGGATTCGCAATGTATAAGTGAACGTAGCAACTCTTGATATTTACGATTGCCATGAAAACTGTAGCACGGCCAAATAATCAAGTGCAAGTACTCTTTCACACGCTGGGCCTAAGCTGCCTGGGCGGGGCCATATTCCTGCAGCTCTTAGTTTTCACAGACATACTCCAACACGGGTATTTCATGGCCGTTGAAAACAACCCTGCAATTCTCTCCTTCGAAATACTTTTAACCGTATTCTCTGCGATATACTTCGCGTACATGTACCAACGCTTCATTCGTTCAATGAGATAAACTCAAAACTCAACTCGTTTTTTCTGTCCCTCAGATCGGAGATTGAAAAACAGACAGAAAATGTTAAATAACTTCTGATCAAAACAGCAAGTTCAAGACACGCTCGGAGGACCAAAGGTGAGAACACTGACAAGGGTAGGTTTCATTTTTGTTTTGTGCACTTTAACCCTGGCAATAGTTAGTAAGACAAGGGCACAGGGCGCAGAAGATAATGTCAAGACATTTTTCGACTCGGAAATGCCAGGCATAAAGATTCAAGCAAACGCAACAGCGGAAACTCGACCCACAGGAAACCTGACAGTTTGGCTGAGTCTCACGCCGCAAACCAATGTTTACGTAGAGTTCTTCAGACTCGAAGTCTATGGTTTTCTGAACGGAACAGACAGGGTTTCAATCGGAAATATTACAGGCAGTAACTTGCCAAATGGTACTCCAAGCAAGTACACTATGTCCTTCCCTGTTGAAGAAGGAGTCTGGGGGGTGACATTTGGAGAGATGACGTTGACCTATTCGATTAGCCTTGGAGCCTTAGAGTTGAGATTTCCGAACGCCGTCAGCGGTTTCTACATGACTCAAGTAGAGAACACGTTTCTCGATAGCCTCCAAAGTCAGCTCATGAATCTGAATCAAAGCTACAACCAGCTGAACGGCACCTACTATAACCTGACAAGTGCGTATATACAGCTTAACCAGACGCTCGGGCAGCTTCAGCAGAACTACACGTCGCTGCAAGGCAATATTAACGAACTGGACAACACCAGACGAGCGGCGGTTGTCCTTGCCATAACAACGGTCTTTTTCGTGGCCACAACAGTCTTCATGGTCATGCGTCGACCAAAGGAAAGCTGGTAAACATTAGATCACGTGGCCCATACAGCGCCATTAGAGAGGAACAACACCCTTGGCAAGTCAACGAACTCTCGAAGAACGCGAGCTTGCTACTGTCCATGTAGTTCTTGTGCTGCCATGAACGTTAACCCGTGTTGGGTCAGAGCTTCGGCGGTGACGTTAAGTGCGTCATGTTTATTGAGATAATTGGTCAGGAGTTTTGGCATAAGCCCCCTCTCTATGATGTCTTTTTTCGGCAAGAAGTAGTCCAAGATATCTGAAGGATGCTCCGCTTTCTCTTCAGTTTCGGGTACTCCGCCTTCATGTTTTGCGCTAATGTTTTTCACATGATTTGCGAGCTGCACAAGCTCGTCAGTGCGGTTGTATGGTTGTCTCACGATGCTCTTGTAGGCTTCAGTGATGTGATGCTCAATACGAACGATGTCTTCAAAACCGAACGCCTTCCTCACGTAGGCAGAAAGCTCAATCGTCTCGTTGTTAACGGAGTTTGAGAGGTTGAACCCGATGAGCGGAGTAGAACCATCACCTCGGGCGAAAAGTTTTGCGGTCATCAGTGTCCACAGAATTGAGTATGGATTATCATTGCCCAGAAACACGGAAATCTTGAATTCGATGTCAATTCCAAGTTTTCGCAGCCAGTACCCCAGCAAAACCGTGCCTGAATTCGTGTTCAAAACCTGCGGAAGACCGTATTCAGTGTAGTAGTGGAGAAACTCGTCGATCCACTTCAACGTGTAGTCATTCGGCACCCCCACTCCTCCAAAATACCCTGTAATGGTGTCCACGCCACCAAGGTGGATGTTGATCGGCTTGCCGTCTGGTCCGGGCATTGTGCCCTTAGTGTCCAACGTTTGAACGTAGGAGGCTCCTATAATCTGCATTGCAGCCGCGAAGGCTATCACGTCGTCGTCTTCAACCTGCTCTCTCATTGAACGCACTCGTATGTAACGGGCGGGCATCAAGTCCCTTCGAGCAATAGCCCTCTTTGCTTCTTCAACAATCCACGGGAAGAAGTTGAACGCGCTGATTTCCAATGTGACAGCGAAAGATTCATCAAACTTTATTGACCCCGCCTTTTTTCCTAGGATTTTCTTCCTGTATTCAGGAATGCTAATGAAGGCTTCTTCATCCCGCTTTTTCATCAACCATTGGAGACCATTGACGAAGGGAGACCTCCTCCTCTCAAGTCTCCCCATGAGACTTTCAATTCTGCGGGCCTCCTTGGCTTTGCGGTTAATCTCCTCGACGCCACCATACCTCTCAACAATCTGCAAAACATCGTCGATGAGGGGATTATCCTTCTGCAAAAGGAACTTGTTTATCTCTCTCAGGCTCTCTTCGTCAATCCCAAGCCTCTCCCTAAGATAGGCCAAAACAGTCACTTCCGCCCGCTACCCTCTGGATCTCAATCAATTTAAGCATTTTTAGATCGTTTACCTACTCAACGGGATTCCACTTGGCATCACACAAGAAAAAGCACTTTACCGACATGCAAAGCTGACAGCGTTTAGCGATGAGACATGTCCAGACGAAGCGTTTTTAGTGTTATAGACTCAAATGATATAAGAAGCCCTGCTGGAATAAAAGGCGGAGATTAACGATGTACAAGCCGGAAGGCATACTACCTGCGTTAGTGACACCCTTCACTGACGACGGCAAAGCCGTCGACGAACCGCGACTGCGCAGTCTGGTTGACCATTGCATCAAACTGGGCGTTCACGGCGTCGTCCCGTGTGGAACAACGGGCGAGTTTGTGAACCTCACAGACGAGGAGAAGAGGCGAGTAATCAAGATAGTGGTTGACGAAGTGAACGGACGGGTTCCAGTGATTGCTGGAACAGGAGCAAGCGGCACGGACCAAGCGGTAAAAATGACGAGGTACGCAAAGGACATCGGCGTGACCGCTGCCCTCATCGTCACGCCGTTCTACCTGAAACCAGCAGACCGCGGAATATACGAGCACTACTACACGATAGCAAACGAAGTAGACTTGCCTATAATTCTTTACAACATTCCGCAGTGCACAGGCTTGCCACTCCCCTGGCAGATGGTGGAGGATCTAGCGCAAATCCCAAACATCGTGGGGGTAAAAGACAGTAGCGGACAGCTGAGCTTCATCTTGGCTGTCTTAGAAAAAGTCAGAGACAAAATAAACGTTCTTTGTGGACACGACGAAGTTGTGGTAGCTGGACTCGCAGCTGGATGCTCGGGGGCCATCCTTGCGAGTGCCAACGTCATAGCCGACATTTGGATTCAAATTTATAACCATGTGAAGAAGGGCGAGCTGCAGCAGGCACGCGAGCTTCAATACAGAGTGCAGAAAATAGCGAGAATAATAGCTGGAAGCGGCGCTGTAGGCACAAAAGAAGCGCTGAACATGATGAAAATCAAGGTCGGCCCTGTTAGAATGCCGTTGAGCGTTGGCGGGGAATTGACCTACGAGTCAAAAGAGGAGCTACGGCTTGACTTGGAAAAGATAGGCAAAGTGCAGCCGAAGCCAATAACCTTCGAGTTGACCGAGAAACCGTTGGGAGACCGTTTCGCGACCGTGGGTATAAATGCTGAAACCATCGCGGGCTTGAAACTGCGCGTTGGCGAAGCATTAGCCGGGCAGGGTTCAGAGGTGGCCCATATTGACCTCGTTGTCGGAACGAAAAATAGTCCTGTGGCCGAAGCCTTCACAAAGGCCAAGGCAGCACCGACACGGGGACATGAACCGCTCCTGGCAATTCTGGAGCCAAACCTGTCGGTCAAGCCAGTCACCTTGATCGTTCCAACGGTCACGATTACGGGCATGCGGCAGGCAAGCATGGTTTACGGTCCAGCCCAGACAGCCGTGGCCAAAGCGGTGATCGACAGCGTCGCAGACGGGACGATTCCTAAGGGAGCGGTTGATGAACTCATAATCATAGCAAACGTTTTCGTCCATCCCACGGCCGTCGACAGGCAACGCGTTTACATAAACAACTACAAGGCGATGCGCCACGCCGTGCGCAAGGCCATGGAGAACCGGCCTGGCATAGACGAGCTCATAGAGAACAAGGACCGGTCAAAACATCCTTTCAAGTACACACCTTAGTGAAGACAGTTGACAGAAAAGAAGATAGTTGATGGCGACTTCATACTTCTCAGCCTGAGCCCACGAAAGACCTACATGATTAGAGTCGAAAGCGGAAAGAGCTTCCACACTCACAAAGGCTTCGTAAGATTCGACGGCTTGATCGGAAAGGAATACGGTTCCATGGTTCAAAGCAGCCTGGGTTTCCAATTCACGGCCCTGAAACCGTTGCTCCATGATTACATCATGAAGTCTGCCCGGCAAACTCAGATAACCTACCCCAAGGACGTAGCGCTCATCGTAATGTTCAGTGGGATAGGCCCAGGAAGCCGGGTTGTTGAGTCTGGTACAGGAACAGGCGCCCTGACGACGGCGTTGGCCCATTACGTCAAGCCTGACGGTAGAATCTACAGCTATGAAATCAGAGGGGAATTCCAAAAAACAGCGGAGAAGAACTTGAGGCGCGCAAGCTTAGTTGATTATGTTGAGCTGAAGAACAAAGACGTTACAACTGAGATAGACGAGAAAGATGTTGATTCAGTAATACTCGACTTGGCAGTCCCATGGATGGTCGTTCCACATGCCCAAACAGCCTTGAAGCCATGCGGAACAATAGTCTCCTTCAGCCCAACAATAGATCAAGTCGTCAAGACAGTTGAAGCCTTGAAGGAAAACGGTTTCGTGAGCATCGAGACAATCGAGTGCCTGATGCGAGGGATGCAGATTGAAAGAGGAAAAACAAGGCCCCACACCTTGATGACCGGGCACACTGGCTACATAACCTTTGCTCGCAAAGCGATAAGACCTGAATCGGCCAACGTGAGCCACGATACTGAGCTTCGCTAAATTTCTTTCACCCTGTTAAAGGGACGCAAAACCTATCGTCTAAACGATACCCATTGATTTGAGATTCATTTTGAAGATACTGATTCCGAATTCCGAAACTTAATATTAGTACTCAATGCAGAATCAAGCAAACGCGGCTTCAAGAACAACAATGGAATAGGTGTGAAAAATTGAAAATTCAAAAAAAGAACTCGGCAAACGACAAGAAAGAGGGTGCCAAATCGGAGCTCGGGAGCAGAGAATCAAACAGTATTTCCAGGGAAGAGTGTAAAAGAGGGGCGAAAGAGCCACTATACCTGCTTCGGTACGAATAGATGAACATGTGTATCATTCTTCTGGGACGACATCGCAAGTGATCTCTTATTTGAAAGCAATCAGTCTTTGAGTTCGCATCGCGGTGATTCTGATGCATTTTCTTGGTTTTTTTAGACACGCTGGATAACACTTACCAAAAGAAAGAGTTCGACACTTAGGTTGGCCATCAGGTGTAGTCAGAGTAACTCTGATTTCTCACCCTTTAACGTCTGAGATATATGCATTTCATTCAATTTTCATTCACTCTTGACCCGTTAGCGCGCGCTCTGTGAAGTGGGGGCACGAAGTCAGCTTCCGAAGAAATAAATGCTTTCTACTCAGCCCTGAAAGTGAAAAAAGAGGGGGTTATGGGTAGTGTTGCCCGTAATGCTGTGCGAGTATTACTAGATCTGATAGGCCGACGACGCGGTTGCCGTCGATGTCTGCGTTTGCGTTCCAGTTTGAATCGCCTGGTTTGGAGCCGTAGGCCCTTGCTAGGATGACCAGGTCTGAAAGGCCGACCGTGAAATTGCCGTCAAGGTCGCCAGGAATAGTAACGGCTATCGAGCTGCTCACAAATGTGTTGTCGTCCATGATTGTTTCGTTCCCAACTTGCTCAACAGAACAGGTCACCGTGTAGTTCCCCATGGAATAACTAGAAGTATCCCATGTCTTAGTAACAGGGAGATTGCTGCCGATTAGCAGAGTAGCGTGCGCGATATAAAGGGAACGCTGGTCCTGGTTTTTCGTGAGGGTGGCGTAGATATAAAAGCCAAAAGAAGTCTCTTTGTACTTGCCCACGTTTGAAATTGTACAGGTTATCTCGGTGCTTTGGCCTTGGCCGACGGAAGTTTTTGAAGCTGTAACATTGATGACTGCTATGTCATGGGGGCAACGGAACACCGCATCCAATGTATGATTCATGTTCATGGGTACGGGTATATAGTTACTCGGAGTATTTGTGTCCTTGCCGTCATATACCCAGTGATCTAGGTAGTTGCCATAGTCAGGGTATGCGGTAACGTTCACATTATGGCTGATTGATGAGCTGTAGGGGTAAGTGTGGGTTCCAGGGGTTGGGTCGGTTGTCCCACCCGCAGTGGTTGTGATGTTTAGTGTACATTGCGACAGTGCAAAAACAGCTTTTAGCTGGTGACCTTTGTCCATCAACACGTCGGTTGAGTTAACTGTTCCAGTGCTATTACCGTCAAGCTCCCAGTGATCGAAGAGATACCCCGGATTAGGGTATGCGGTGACGGGCACGTCTGTCCAGTTGGCGTAAGTGTACGTTCCATTGGTTGGGTCAGTTGTCCCACCCGCGGTGATTGTGATGTTTAATGTGTAATACACCGCGGCCGTCTTTACGAGCCGAGCATCATTGTTCATACTAGGAGAGTATGTGTAGCCCGCCAGTGCGTATCCTCCACCGTTCGCTTGAACTACACAATACGCCTTATCACCATAACTCTCTCCGTAGGTCTTGTCCCACTGCTGGTTGCCAGAAGCGTCAGTTTTGACTACCCAAAAATCACTGCTGCCAGCGCCGAGAGAGTTTGTGTAGCCCGCTAGAACGTATCCCCCGTCACCCGCTTGAACAATGGAATACGCCTCATCGTTCCTCGGCCCACCGTATGTTTCGTTCCACAACTCGGTGCCATTTGAATCGGTCTTAACGAGCCAAAAATCACTACCACCATTTCCAGAAGAGTTTGTGAAGCCTGCGAGCGCGTAACCGTTGTCACTCGTCTGAATCACAGAATACGCCTCATCATCGCCCGGCCCACCGTATGTTTCGTTCCACAACTCGGTGCCATTTGAATCGGTCTTAACGAGCCAAAAATCATAGTCGCCATTCCCGGGAGAGTTTGTGAAGCCTGCGAGCGCGTAACCGTTGTCACTCGTCTGAATCACAGAATACGCCTCATCATCGCCAACTCCACCGTATATCTTGTTCCACGATGCGGTGCCTTGTGAATTGGTCTTAACGAGCCAAAAATCATAGTCGCCATTCCCGGGAGAGTTTGTGAAGCCTGCGAGCGCGTAACCACCATCGCTTGTCTGAATCACACACCTTGCCACATCATCGCCAACTCCACCGTATGGCCGGTCCCACGCTTTGTTGCCATTTGAATCCGTCTTAACGAGCCAAAAATCGTAACTGCCTGCGCCGGATGAGGATGTAGAGCCTGCGAGCGCGTATCCGTCGCTCGTATTAACCAAAGAATACGCCGCATCGTCATATAGTCCTCCGTACCTTTCGCTCCACTCTGTGACAGCTGAAGATGTTGAATAAGAGTTAAAGGCATGAGCACTCTCTCGGGTCTCGCTGTTTGATGTTTTGACCATGGAAGAAACGCTGACTAAAAGCAATGCCATCATTATCCATGTTTTTTCTGCTTTTCTCTTCATTTTTCCATTTTCTCCTTTCAAATTCTCATGTTTCTCAGCAGTGTTAGGCTTCCCCTCATTAGGTTGTGTCCCCTTCTACTATCATGATGGCTAGCCGAAAAAAATATCATCTACCTTTCTCCCTAAAGGAGTATTGACGGTCAGACTTAGATAAAGCTTGTGAAACATTGTTTCATGCGCCATTTTTTCTAAAACCGATCGTTTCATCATGACTTCAAGACCTTGATAAATTTGATTGTTGAAAAGAGTGGCCAACTCGGGCGCGATCTCTACATTGGTGAGTGTCATTTTTTGTCTGTGAGTGGAGGCGCGAAGTCAGCTTCTAAACGAATAAACGCTTTTCACTAAGCTCTGATTGAAGAAAAAGAGGGGGTTATGCTAGCTGGCTGTTGTCCATCCATAGTGCAGAGCCAGTGTAACAAGGTCTGATAGGCCGATGACGTTCCACGGTGATGCAATGTCTGCATTCGGGTTCCATCCGCGCGCGCTAATGCCCAGCGCATAGAATCGCATCTAGAATGTCCACCTGATTGTCATTGTTTATGTCAGCATCAGGATTCCAATTAGCATCGCCTGGTACGGAGCCGAAACTTGCGTTGATTGCGTCCCGGTCTGCTTGGTCAATAAACCCGTTCCTGTTAACATCTCCCATGCCCCAGAACACGTTCCACTGCTCCGGCGTAAAAGTGCCATTCCAATAGTGGGCTGTGACGTCGAAGGTTTCGGTGTAGATGCCTTGATTTTCCACTGTGGCGCTTATGTTCAGGCTGCAGCCCGGACCCACAACGGTCTTGAAGAGCGAAACGTTCATGATTGCTACGTCAGGCTGAGGCGTATAAGGATTCATGAATGGATAATGGTCCGTATTGTTCTCATCAATGACATATTGCGTATCGCCTATGCCATCTCTTCCTGTTTCATTTTGATACGGACCTGAGTACAGGTCTACCCCAGTGTAGTCGCTCCAGTAGTTTCCTCCAGAAGGATAACCATCATTCCAAACGTTTGTTGAATTGACACTGTCAGCTTGTTGAGTGTTGTTGACGAAATTGTTATGGTAAACGCTGTTGTCTGAAGAATCTTGGAGCCAGATGCCATAGTAAGTGTTTGCTATGTTGTTTCCGCTCACGCTGTTATCTGAAGAAGAATTGAGGTAGATGTCACAATCGGTGTTTGCTGTTATGTTGTTTCCGCTCACGCTGTTGTTTGAAGAAGAAACAAGCCAGACGCCATAATCAAATGCTTTAATGTTCATATTCTTGATTGTTACGTTGCTTCTTCCTGTCAAGTCTGTTCCTTTGGAATAGGTAGCATTTGTGCCTTGAAATGTGTAGCCTGCTCCATCAACAACAATGTTATCCCTTTCAACAACTATGCCATCAGCATCACTCGTGACGATGCCAGTTAAAGTGTAAGTTACGTTGCCAACTGTTGAAATGGGTGCTGTTGACGGGTCTATTGAGCCGTCGGTCCTGATGTAGATGGTTCCGCTTGCTCTGACCGGTTGAATGTTAAACGCCAACGTCAACATGCTCATTAACAGCAGCGTCAACATTACTCCAGAAGCCACACTCCTCTTAATATCCCAAAATTGCTTCATTCTTCCTTTCTCCCTTTTTTTACTTTTGGAAAGAGGCTACAAGTCATCACAGAATCCAGCTCATCGACTTCTCAGATGCTCTCTGAAGAAGCCAGTCATGTTACTTGAAAGCAAGCCTCTCTATTCGCTAATAGTTATTCCAGTAGTGACATTCAACTTTTGTGAAATAAAGTTTCAGCGGCTATTAGCCTTCAACTCTCCTTTTTTTCTTCAGCGTTAAGTCGCGCGCGCATCGGTTGCCGTCCGTGTAACTCTGAGATTTCATCCAGATGTCATTCTAATGCCTTTTCATCATCCGGCAGAGTTCAAAATACAAGAGGGAAAATAAAAAGGTTCGCCATGATGCCTCCGCGTACGTTCAGCGTTCATGCCATGTCAGAACAAGAAATCGTACGTGAATTCAGGATCCATATTCCAGATTCATAAGAGAGTTAAATAGGTAGACTCTATCTATCGGCATAAGCTTTGGAGGGCAGTCTTTGAAAACATTGACACTTAAGCAACGGAGGGACTTAAGCACCAAAATGTCCAAGGTTCTCAAACAAGACATCAGGGGGCTTTCTGCAGAATTGCAGGCAATATTGTCAGACGACTTGGTCACGGCTTTCCAAAATAGAATAAACGTGTTAATTCGAGCACAGGAAAAAAGAAGCTACTAATGCAGAGTAAATAGGAAAAAGACGTAGTTTGAATCCGTAAAAGCTTTATATAAAAAAGGCGGTATATGGCAAAAAGAGGTTTGGATGATGAGACGTTCCAAACTTGAGATGTATATCGACATACTCAAGGTGTTAGCGCACCGTGGGCCATTGAAGCTTACTCACATCATGTATAAGGCTAACGTTAATTGCAGCGTCTTGAAAGAATACCTAGACTTTCTCATAAAACAGAACCTCGTTGAAGAGAGAATGGTAGGCAAGAGACGAGTCGTCTACGCCGTGACCCAAAGAGGCATAACAGTGCTCAAGTACTTCAGAGAACTGAAACAGGTTCTGCCAATAGTCGAGGAGCTCAGAAACCGAGTCCCAGTCCCATACTAGTCAACCCTGCATTGTTACATAGCAACATCCACAGGCTCATAGTGTTCCACGAAAAGCAACAACGCTAGGCCTATTTCTTTTTCTGCGCCTTTAGGAGGGCACTGGTTTTTTCGGAACGAATACCGAGGTTCCGGCATTTCCAAGGCTTGATTATGACGTCTTACATGTCTTTAAATGCCTGAAAGGAGCAGCGATAGTGGTGTCTTTTCAATGAGTCTGTATTTGTTTTGCCCATTTATTTTGTGAATAATTATGCGTGTGTCGTAAGACTTAATAAACGCCTTATCATCTACCATACTGAAGACTTGTAAGACAAGACGAGGAAGATGCAGTGTCCACACAAGAAGTTGGAGGAAAGAAACCTTTACAGGTTCTCGAGAAGATTCGGGAAAATTTGGAGAGGCTCAACGAGAAGATAGAAGTCATGATTGAACTGCAAAAACATGGGAGAAAAGATCTGCAGCTGCCTCTTTCTGATGCCCCTTTGGACGTGATGACACTGCTCTCTATGCCTGATCATCTGAGAAAGACTGCGATGACCCTTTGCAGACTGGGCCGCGCCACGGCTGAGGAGATATCTGAACAAACGAAAAGAGCCAGAGCTGTGGAAAGCGCATATTTGAATCAGCTTGTCATCATGGGTTATTTGAAGAAGGAGAGGAATGGCAGGAAAGCTTACTTCTATGTGGACCGAGAGAATCACGGGGGATCATGATGGGCAGAATAGTGGCCGTACACTCTTACAAAGGCGGAACGGGAAAGACACTTCTCTCTATCAATCTGGCCGCGGCTCTGGCAGAACAAGGCAAAAAAGTATGTCTGTTCGACCTAGACTTCCGGGCCCCAAGCCTCACCACACTCTTAAAGATTGAGAAGGCGGAGTGTTGGCTCAACGACTATTTGAACGGAACATGTGAAATCGACAAAACACTGCTGGACCTAAGCGACAGAGTCCACGACAGTGGCAAACTATTTGTCGCACTTGCCAATCCCGCAACGGAAGCAATAAGGGACATGTCGGCCAAGGACAGAAAATGGGAAATGCGCGCCTTGGGAAGACTCTTAACCCTAAGAACTTCATTACTGAGCGACAAGTCTTTTGACTACCTGATAATGGACACGAGCCCAGGAGTACAATACTCCTCTATAAACGCGATAGTGAGTGCAGATCTAGTGCTCGTTGCCACTACCTTTGACCGATCGGACGTTGACGGGACGAGACGCATGCTGCGCGAGCTCTACGATTTGTTCGAGAAGAAGACCGAGGTCGTCCTGAACAAGGTGCTTGACGTCTCTTCAAAGGCGGGGAAAGAAGAGATACAGTCCAAGATAAACGATGTATACCAGGTTCCACTCTTAGGAATTGTGCCCTGCTTCTGCGACATCCTAAAGGCTAGAGGGGGAATCATATTTGTCCAGGAGAAGCCCGACCATCCTTTCACGAGGATCTTGGAGGAAATGGCAGCGAAAATAGACAAAATGGCCTAGGAATGCTCCTGTCTCTCGGCTATTCTGTTAGTTAGCAGATAGACTCTGCAATTTCTGCATTTCTCGTACTGCTTCTGGTCACAGCGATTGCATATCATGCGACTTAATTCCGTAACCTCTGAATTCACTTGTTTCATCTCCCTTTGCTGATGATCCGTCTCAGGCTTCGGCTATATGCCGTATTCCGACTTTGTAATATTCCGTGCAAAAAACTTATACAATGGAAGAAACACTCTTACGACTTCGCGCAGTCATGGAGATAGCACGTTATTGAGCAAATCGGCGATAATCCTTGCAGGTGGCCTTTCTAGCAGGTTCGGTCAGGACAAAGGATTACTTCAACTGGCTGGGAAGCCACTAGTAAGGCATGTACTGAATGCAGTGGACAATGTTGTGGATGAGAAGATAATTGTGGTGAGCTGTCGGGAGGACCTGGACAAATACCTGAAAGCTACTAATGCCTGCGCAAGCATTATAGTCGACAAGGCGAACTTGCACAGCCCACTTGCGGGAGCGTTGACTGGTTTTGAAGAGGCAAGCGGGGAATTTTCGCTTCTTCTTCCATGCGACACCCCTTTCGCCTCAAGAGACATTCTTTCACTGCTACTCGAACTGTGCCCAGGCAGAAATGCATGCGTTCCGCGATGGCCCAACGGTTACGTTGAGCCCCTGCAAGCGGTTTATCGAACAGAAGCCGCCCTAGAAGCTTCGAACATCGCTTTGCGCGCTGGAGAGCTCAATGTGCAAGCCATGCTGGACAGGTTGCAGTGCGTACGCTACGTGTCCACATTAGTCTTGAAGCAGCTTGACCCGGAGCTTAGAACGTTCTTCAACGTTAACACCCCGTTGGACCTGAAGAAGGCTGAGCAGATGCTGAGCCGCCGACGCGCATCTGTACTTCACGGATAATCTAGTGCCCGCCGGAGGCAGCCAGTTTTGCGTATTCTTGTGTTTCTGCGAGCAGTTTCTCTATATCGTCTCCGGAGTGCTCGGTGCTCAGAACACCGTTGTGCGTCGGCAGAATGAATAGTCCAACCGCTATCAACGCCAAATGGTAGTTGATAAGCTTCTCTCTATCCGCGCTGTAGGCAGCAAACGCATCATTTACTCTTTTCTTTGTGAAATGCGTATTGAAAATGGAGCCTGCCCCCGTGAGTTGCACGTCAACTCTGCTTGTCTCGAAAATGTCTGAGAGTTCTTTTCTGACTCTGGCTCCAGTGTTGTTCAAACCTTCTATCAATCTGCCATCCTCTAACAGTTTCAAAGTTGCCAAGCCAGCTGCCATGGTTATCGGGTTGGCGGCGAAGGTTCCACCATGGAAAGAGTATCTTGGTCGCTGATAAACAAGTGTGTCCAGTCGCTCCATGATTTCGCTAGATCCGCAGAATGCACCTATTGGAAAGCCTCCTCCCAGAATCTTTCCCAGCACGATCACGTCCGCTTTCACACCATAATACTGCTGAGCCCCTCCGGGAGCAAGCCTGAAACCTGTAATCACCTCGTCAAAAATTAGCGGCGTATTTCTCTCATCGCAGTATTCTCGAAGTCCTTGCAAGAACTCCTTCTCCGCTGGGACTCCCCCACCCGCCCCTAGAACAGGCTCTATTATGATGCACGCGACCTCTTCGTGTCTGAGTCTCTCTCTTACACCCTCTAAATCGTTATAGGGTAGAACGATTGTGTCTTGAGTCGCTCCAAGTGTTAGTCCAGATGATTCTGGAAGGTCAAAGGGCAATTTTACGCCTACTTGAAGCGCGTCGTAGCCTCCATGCCATCCACCTTCAAACTTTGCAATTCTGCTCCTTCCAGTGTATGTTCGTGCCAACCGTGTGGCATACATGTTCGCCTCCGTTCCAGAGTTAGTGAAGCGCATCATTTTTGCATTCGGAACCATCAGTGCAACCTGCTCGGCCAGCTTGATCTCCAACTCATGACAGGTTCCATAGTGTGTGCCTCTTTGAAGCTGATCGCTCACGGCGTCCACTACAGCGGGATGCCCGTGGCCTAGAATAAGTGCTGTGTGTCCTAACCAGAAGTCCACGTATTCGTTGCCGTCGACATCATAAAGCTTGCTTCCTTGGGCTCTGGCGGTGTAGAATGGGTATGGTTCAAAGTAGCGCAAACCGTAAGAAACCCCTCCTGGAAGAACCTTTTTCGCCCTCTCGTACAGGACTCTGGATTTGGGCGTTTTTGAAACATAATCTGGCATTCCTAGCTCGCCACGGTTTCATTTTTCCACCCGGTCTTATTATGGTTTCCATCAGGTCGCTCAAGAAGTGAACAACACTAGTGAGCCTTGCATATATAATAGAAAGCAGTTTTTCTTCCGAAACAACTTCCATAACCGTAGCCTATATCGGGAAAAATTTATGTCTCATGGATTCACTACTATTGACTCAACCGAACAAAGAAGAAGCAAGTTGTCTGGCGCGCGCGCTTTCAAAGTTGTTGTCAGGTCGTTGAAAGAAATTCAGGAAAGAAATAATAGTTGAAGGCGGCCATTTTATTATGTTTTCATGTAAAAAACTGGAGTCCTGACTGATGCAGGTTTTGACCGAAATGATAATTTCGCTTCTGAAAGTCTCGAAAGGCGAACCTATTTCACACGAACTTATCAATAACGAGGCCAAGATTCCATCCAAAGTCGCTGAGAGATTGCTGCGAACTTTGCAACGTGATGGGCTGGTTTATGTGCACGACCGATTTTTGCAGACTGACGCCTCTCAACGCGTTGGGCTGGCCGTCCGGGCATTGGAGCTAGGCGCTGACCATGAACGAGTAAGTGGTTTTCTGGATTGGAAAGAGTTCGAGAGTATAGCCGCAGTTGCACTCGAGAAGCATGGTTACACAGTTAGGACAAACTTGCGATTCAAGCAAGGCGGACGCCGATGGGAAATGGACATAGTCGGCTGTCGCAGACCAATCGTTGTCTGCGTGGACTGCAAACATTGGCGTCGCGGCCTATATCCGTCAAAGCTCAGAGGAGCAGTCGAGGAGCAGGTGAGACGGACGTTGGCGTTTTCTGAGTTTTTGCCGAACCCAGCGGTCAGAATTGAGTGTGCATCTTGGAAGGAGGCGAGATTCGTTCCTGTAGTTCTGTCGCTCATGCCCGCGAGTTTCAAGTTTCACAATGAGACACCGGTCGTTCCGATTCTCCAGTTGCAGGACTTCTTGGCTCAACTTCCGATGTGCCTGAATTCGCTAAGATGTTTTGACAGGACACAGTCACATCTCAGGACTGAGTCATAGCCTCAAGCAAGGGTTTTTTCGCAAATCTAACGGCAGGGTAGAAGCTCGAAGCAAATGTTATGATTAACGCTAGAAGGAGCCAGCCCGCTATTTCAATAACCGTAAAGGTTGTTATAAAGGGCTCTTGCACCAGGATCAGCAACGTGGTAATTAGGCCAAGGGAGATGCCAACAGCATAACTGCCCAGCAGAATTATCAGACTCTGCGCTGAAACAATGCCCAGGACTGTCTTGGGCTTGGCTCCCAAGGCTCTCAGAATGCCAAACTCCTGCCGCTGCTCATTGATGGTGAGCATAACATATCCCAGCAAGCTCAATGATGCCGTGATCAGGGAGAACAAGGGCAGAAACATGATTGTAGACCAGATGAAATCAAGAGAACCAAGGCTTTTGTTCAGAGGTTCGTTGAGGTCGAAGACCTGGAAATCCGCGTTAGCAGCTTGGACAATCGCGCGTACCTTGTTCAAAATGTCTGCCCTGTTCGCTGAGGGATCAAGTTTGACCATAAGCACGTTAGGCCCTGATACGCCTATAATGTTCTGCAGCGTTGTAAGAGGGATATACGTGACGTTTCCATTGTTGATCGGGTCGAGGCAAACGCCGACTATGCTGAGGCCCTCGCAAGAAATCCTGATTTCTTGGGACAACGGCGCGGAGAAGAGTTTCTGAGCGAGTGTATCTCCGACGACTGCTTCGCCAGTTTGATTTTCGGTAAGGAATCTGCCGTTCAAGAACCAGTCACTCAGCACATTCTCAGGGTCAACGCCTACTACAAGAGATTCTCCTTGGCGATTGTCCCCGACGCTCGTCGTCTCCCCAGTGCTGCTTCCATATATGATTCCGGGGATTTCTCTAACTGGGACCTCTAGGACCAGGCGTTCGTCGAGAGTCATGATTCCACTTAGAGAGCTTAGATTATTAGGAAGACCTAGAGGAATTAAGTATTTTCTATCTGTGTAGTTGAACTGGGTGTCCTTCTGTCCTTCGTAGAATTCTGAAAGCAACAGTCTGTACTGGTTGACCATGTCTTGTTGGGCTATCAGCAGGGTGTTTCTGCCTATTGCTCTCTCAACCCAACTATTGGTGGTGTCTCTGGCGATTAGTCCACCCGCAACAGCCACTGTGACTAGGAGGAAAACGGTGCTCAGACAGAGAACAATTCTTGTAGTGGCTGACTTGTGTCGGACGAGGTTTCTTACGGCTATTTTGACAGAAAGGCCCGACTTCGAGACAACTTTGAATCCGGGCTCTTTTCCTAGCCCAAGGTAGAGCTTCGGTGAAAAAGCTCTTGCTGGTTCAGCCCTGATCGCTGACAGAACCGGGGTGGCTCCAAGAATTAGCGAAAGTGCAAAGAACGAGAAGAATACTGCGAAAGGCATCCATAGGCTAGTCGCTTGTTGTGAGAATCCCAAACCAAGACCGTTTAGAAGGCTTGTCGAGGCGATATCCACTATCACGCCTAGAACAGTGCCGAATAAGCAACCCAAAAACGTCACGACTAGGAGTTCGGTGAAAAAATAGCCAAAAAGAATGTCGTTTGGACACCCTACTGCTTTCATAAGTCCGATATCCCTTATTCTCTGGGATGTCATGAGGAAGGCTGTGAAGGATATCATCACGATTCCAGCAGCAGAAATCAGAATCGTTAGCAATATCATGAAAGGAGAGAATATTTCGGAAAAACCAGCGGTGAGTTTGCCCTCCACCATTGATGAAATGCCAAATCCTGTTCTTTGCGCGAATAATAGTAGAAAAAGCGTCGAAGCGACAGCCAGCGTCAGGCTGATGATTACTAGACTTGTCTGCATCTTTCTGCGGAGCAAATCGTTCATTGAAAAAGAAGTTTCACTCATCTTCACACATCAGCCTGCCGTCTTCCAAAACGAGTTTCTGGTGGGCTAGCTCGGATATGTGCTCGTCGTGGGTTGCTACGATGATGGTTTTCCCGTCTCCCTTCAGCGTTGTGAGTATTTGAATGATTCTTTCACCTGTTCTCGTGTCCAAGTTTCCGGTGGGCTCGTCGATGAGAAGTAAAGGGGGATCATTTGCCAACGCGCGGGCAAACGCGACGCGCTGTTGTTCACCGCCGCTCAGCTGAAACGGGAAGTGTTCTGCTCTGTGCTTCAGGTCTACGAGGTCCAACAGCTCTCTTACGCGTTCTCTCACGTGGTCTTCTTTTTTTCTGGCCCATTCCATGGGAAACGCAATGTTTTCGCCAACGGTCAGTGTGGAAACTAGGTTGTAGGATTGAAAAACGAACCCGATGTTGTTGCATCGAAAACTCGCCAAGAAATCCTCGTTCCTAGCCCCCAAGTCCTCGCTGAAAACGACAATCTTCCCGCTCGTAGGCTTGTCAATGCCGCCGACTATGTTCAAAAGTGTTGTCTTGCCTGAGCCGGAAGCGCCGCCGATAGCAGTGAATTCGCCTTTTCTAACCTCAAAGTCCACGTCTTTCAGAACTTCAACTTTTATGCCATTCGCTTCATATGTCTTACGCAGTGAAGATGCTGATACAACGGTCTCGGTTTCTTCCATCAATGGCCAACTCTTTTTTGTTTCTAAAGTGAAGAAGTGTAAGCATCAAAATGAAGGTTGCGATAGGTACAACTCGACGTATTCGGCTTGGCTGAAAAATCATGACATTTTGTCTTGATGGGTTAAACGTGTTCATTGGATCCTGGAAAGCTGAGACAATCGGCATGTTCCAGCTCTTTTTCCTGAGCCAACTTGACGTTGACGGTGTCGCCTTCTGGTCTGTTTGTTCGGTTCCGTTCAGCTACATCGAAGTTTCCCCTGTCCCGTTTGAGGATTCTTGCCTTGTCTGGGAGTTTGCCTTTTTCGTAGTCTCTCCAGTTGATTTCTTTGAATATCCATCTTTTGCCCAAGTGCGCCGCGAGCAAGGCGTGTTTGTGCTGATTGTCAACAGGAACGAGTTCATTCAGGAACCTGAAGAGTTTTTCAATTTGTTGTTTCGGGAAGTAGGCGTAGTACTTTGCGTTTTTGACTTCGAAAGCGTACATTTCAGAGTTTTTTCTTGCCATTATGTCGGGCAGGGGGTTAAGGCTTGGGTTGCTGACTGGAACACGTACGGCGTTGTATCCGTTTTTTTGCAGAAGTTTTACGAGGGCGTTTTCGGTGTAGAAGCCTCTCTTTCGCCATCTGCGAATGGCGTCTTTGTCAACTTGCCTCACTGATGGCTTTTCTCCCGGTTTTGAGGAGTGACAGCTTCGGTTTCTGCTTGCTGCTTCCTCAGTTCTGAGAGTTTCTATGGTTCTTATGCTTATAAGTTTGAACTGGAACTCCGAGCATTGGTTTGTCGATTAGGCATTCTCTGAGGTAGTCGTCGAGGGTTGCTGCGGGAACTACTTCTATCGTGTAGTCGTTTACGTCGATGGAGTTTTCGAAGTTCTTTTGTGGAATTACTACCTTCTTGAATCCCCAGGCTTCTGCTGCTTTTATTTTTTCGTAGACGCCTCCGACTGCCGTCACTTGGATGGAGTCGCCGACGCCTAGGTTTATTTCTCCTGTGACTGCGACGTCTTGTCTTACGGGCTTTCCTTCGATGAGCGAGCACAAGAGTATAGCCATCGTCACCCCCGCTGATGGTCCGTCCACGCCGTAGGATTGGGCGAAGTCGATGTGTGTTAGGTAGTCCTGAGCTATGTCGGCGCCGTATTTCTGCAGGATTACGCTTCTAACTTTGGCGATGCTGTCTGAAATGAAGCTTTGGCCTTTTGCCACTCCAGTCACCTTGTAGTAGCCCTTGAAAGAGTAGTCTCTTGAAAGTTCGCCTCTCTTAACCATTTGAGCCTTCACGTTTAGGACGCTGCCCGTCATTTCCCCGCTGTAAGGATCTTTAACGACTGCCAACCCGTGAATTTGCCCGAGTTTCACCCCTTTCGGTTTTATTTCCAGGAGCTTGCCCCTTTCGTTCATGTCGTGTTCCAGTATTTGTCTCTGGATGGTCTTGCAGTGTTGTCCAACGGCTTCTAAAACGTGTCTTCTTTCCACACGTTTGCAGTCTTCGTTTCTTGCGAGCGTTGAAGCGGTTTTGATTATTGAGATGAGGGTTCTGAAACGGGTTGTCAACGCGTCCTTTTTGTCGCTTCTGCGTCTGCCTTCTTCGATTATTTCCAAGCATGCTTCTCGGCTGAATGAAACGAGGTTGAATCGTTTCACCTCTTGCGCTATGAACTGCACGTATTTGCGTCGGTTTTCCCTTGTGTTAGGCATGTCGTTGTTCATTCTCACGACCTTGCCGTAGCCGTAGATTCTGTCCATCAATGCGGGATGCAGTTGGCCTATGCTGTCGAAATTACCGGCACCAACGAGGAATGTTATCGTTGGAACAGGTTCTGTTGAGACGGCCATAGCTGCTGTCTCGCTGCCGCCGAATCTGCCTCGCAAGGTTATCGGGAGCTTTCCGTCTTCGAGCACCGTTAAGAGTGTGATAGCTTCTTCAGGGTCGAGGTTCTTTATCTCGTCGATGTACAAGATGCCGAGGGACGCGATGTGCACGTCTCCCGCGCTGACTCTTTGGTGTTCAGGTGTTCCCAAGCCTCCGGTTTGGTATGGGTCCCATGCGATAGAGCCGAAGAGTTGAGCGCTCTTGTGACCTGTGGCGTCTATGAACGGGGCGTGGCCTGAGCTGTTGTCAACGATGAGTTTCGGGACGTCCGTCTGTTGAGCTCCGCCGATGCCCTTCATGTTTCCCATGCCTCCGAGTTTTGAGAACCACCACAGGAAGACTCCGAAGAATATCAGGCTTCCACCTGGTATGAAAGTCAGGGGTACGAGGCCCACGAACTTTTGTATGAGAAAGTCTGAGAAGCTTTCGTAGGTGCTGCGGAGGGCGTCGCTGGCTCCTTGCCAGGCTTGCCAGGCTTGGAACATGAAGTAGAATCCTAGCGCTATCAGGAATATTCCTATCAGTAACATGAATATTTGTAGAGCCTTGAAACCCACTTTGGTAAGAAATTTCTTCTTAAGATCTCTGAGTTGCTCTTTCTGCAGGATCTTCTTTGCGTCTCCCGCCTTGTGGATTGATATTCTGGGCTGGCTCGGCAGCAACGGGTTTTTCCAACAAATAGCGTCGAAGAGCTTTATGCCATTCTCACTGTAGACTTGGGTTAATTTTTCCGCTAACGCTTTGCCGATGAGCGATTTGCCGGTTCCAGGGTCTCCCAGCAGGAGCAGGTATGGTCCTGGGCTGATGACGGTTTTGGAAGCTGTTTTAGATTTGTCCGCTGTGCTCCAGCTTTCGTACCACTTGTTTTCCTCTAACCATTTGAGCTTGTGCACCCATTCGTCCAAGCATAAGAAGCATTCTTTGAGGGCTTGTTCCTGTCCTATGGCCCAGTTTATTAGATTGTCGTCCACTGGGAAGCCTTCGGTGCTCTTGAAGTTCCCCCAGTCCCATTGTACATTGACCTTTCTCCCGTTGACGTTCCTTTCGAGCGTTTCAACGTCGTCCCCGAAGCCATCGAAGGACAAACATAACACCTTCTGTGACTTTTCCCTATCAGAACACGTCGTGATGGAGAATTAAGCGGTTATTTCAGAATCCGGAATATGAAGAAACTGATAACATGCTCCTGCCTTATTGCCAAAGTGCGGCTCTTGGCCCGCATTTTAAACGTGTTTCCGATTTGGCTGTTTTTCTGTTTGGCCAGCTTTTCTTGCCCTTTTCCCTGCAAGTGTTCCGTTTTGCAGCTGTTGTTTTTCGAAAACAGATATGTCAAAAATTGCTCAGGTTTTCTTGGCCTACGACAAAATTGCAAAGCTTGAATTGGCCTCTGATTTCTGAAAGAAACCCCTTTTAGCCAGCTCCACCAAATCTTTTGGCCTTGGGCATGGAGTAGACCGTGGCCCTATAGAAAAACCGGCGAAAATCTCCATGCGAAAGTTAAGCCTTATACTTCGGGGTTGCTTCGAGCTTCTGACCAGCATTCCATTTGAGGAGAAACATTAGCAGCATAGACCCTGGTCCCGAGACCGACGATGTCCGCTGCTGGTTAACAACTGACGGAAAGGTGTGAGCATAGAAGGATTGAACTTGATCCTGTGTTCATGGGTTTTCAAAAGGACTAGGGCTCATTTAGGACGTTCCGACAATATCAAGTTTCTTCTCTTGATAGTATGGTTGAAATGGCAACACGAGGGGATCTTTGTCGATGCTTCTGTATACGATTTGGAATCTAGCTTTCAGGGCTCACCAGATTTTGTACGTGTTGCCATGAGATTAAACGGGCTTTTTCCTTGGCTGCTTTCCATGAGTATGGTTAGTTGTACTGTCTACTGTAGGCTATACCGCCAATGTTTTCGCTCCTCCCACATGCGTTTTTCACTGTTTGGTGAGTATGGTTGTATACGTATTACCGCCGAATCTACCATTTCACCAGACTCTTGCTCTAAAGAATGTGCGAAGCTGCGTATACAAAAGCATCAACGAGAGTTCCGATTTCCGAGCTGTTCGGCAGTTAAGAGAGCTGAAAAGTATTAAAGCGGTCTTGGCTTAAGTCTGACTTATGAAGACTGGACAAGTTCTGCAAGAGCTTTCTGTCAGGGACGGACGCAGGGTCGTTCTGAGAACTCCCAGATGGGAGGACCTAGGTGATCTCCTAGAACTTATTAACTCGGTTGTCGACGAAGGGGCCGAGATAAGTAGGGATGAGAAAGTTTCGAAAGAGGAGGAGATAGACTGGCTTTCAAGACTTCTGGCTCTCTTGGAGAGGGGCAAGACCTTTTTCCTAGTTGCTGAAGTCGACGGCGGAGTCATCGCGTCCTCTGATATCAACAGGCAGACTGGATATCAGAAACACGTCGGCGTGGTTGGCATAGTCATAAAGAGAGGTTTCAGGGAGTTAGGCATCGGAACAGCCATGATGCGCGTCCTGATCGAGCAGGCAGAAAAGATGGGCATGAAGGTTCTGACTCTTACCGCCTTCGCAAGTAACAAGCGCGCGATCCACGTTTACGAGAAGGTTGGGTTCGTGCAGACTGGGTTGATTCCGAAGAAGCATCTGAAGGAAGGCAAATACATAGACGAAGTGATAATGACCAAACTGTTGGAGTGAAGCTTCCATGGCAGATTTCAAAGTCTACAGCACAAACATCAGCTTTGCGACAAAGGGTGAAATAGAATTCATAGACTTGACTGACCAGGTTCAGGGAGCCGTTGCCAAGTCTGGCATTAAAAATGGGTTGGTGCACGTGTTCGCGCCGCATGCTACTGGAGTGATCATTCTGACGGAAAATGAGCGAGGCCTATTGGAGGACATCCGAAGATTCCTCGAAATGACTGTTCCAAGAAACAAAGGTTACGCTCACCCTTCTAACGCGCACTCGCACCTGAGATCGATGCTTCTGCCCCCTGAAAGAACGCTCCCGGTGATTGACGGCCGCGTGGAGTTTGGAACGTGGCAGTCGCTCATGTTCGTAGAAACAGACGTTTACCCAAGAACAAGAAAAGTTATCATTCAGGTCATGGGTGAGTCGTAGACTAGTCCACGGGGAGACCAGAGACAGAGCATAAATCTGGGCGGCACGGAGCGTTTTTGGCCACGGCCCAACCTCCTTGTCTTGGGACATCAAATGATTTCTCCTTCCGTGCCATTCCTTCTTGAAGCCTTTGGTTCGTATCAATTCTGTTCTTAAGATGTCGCAGCTCATAGTCATATTTACTTTTTTGTCGCATTTCTGATGGAGAAGGACCTAGAAGTTTAATGATTTCTGACAGTTTTCGAACATTCGACCGAATTTCGCAATTCCCAGAGGACGGTAGTCCCACAGAATACTTGCCCAATTCCGAGCCGAACTGTCTGATAATTGTCTAGAACCTAACTCTAAACATCTGTATCGACAAGAAACCATGAGGCAGTGTTGCTGTCGCGTGACAAGAGACGATTTTCTCAGCAGTGGCATACGTATTTATAAGCTTCGAGAAGTTTCGGACAGTTCTCTTGCTGCTTCGCGAGTTACAAGAGAAAACGGTTATTAGCTTGCCTCAGTCTCCAATTCGCTGTTGGAGACAAGTCCGCTTGTCGTTTGAGATACAGGAACTGCGGGACATTATCAGAGTGATCGTGCTGATAAACCTCAGGAGAGACGCTAAGCTGCAGAAGTCTTTGCTCAAGCACAGGATAGACAGAGTCTGTGCAGGCTATGCATGCGTTGAGATAAGAGATTTTGACAGAACTCTCGACGAGTTGGTTTCCGAAGGATTGATACTTGAAGAGGACGGAATGGTGCAACTCACCGAACAAGGCGCGAAGCTTGGCAAGGAATGGCAAAGCTTGCTGTTGAGGAAAGAACCTATCTTCGAGGTTGTTGCAGGGTTGGTTGATGGTTCAATCACGGGGCTTGTGGTTATCCTTTCAGCCTTCATTGCCGGCTTGACGGTGAAGGCTGCTGCTTTTGCCGCGTCTCTGACGTTATCATCCGTTGCTATAACCAACTTCTCGAGTTTTCTCCTCGGAGGGATAACTGAGGACTTGGCTGACATGATAACGCTTCAAACTCTGATGAACTACAGCTTGAGCGACATTCCTGACGGAATCGAACGAGAAAAGTCCTTGATGCTCATCAAGCACTTGTTCTTGGTCCTGCACAAGGACATAAACCGTTCAAACCTTTTTGCAGCCTTGGTGTGCGGGATAACCTCTTTCGTGGCTGGCATAATACCAATAATGGTTTACTTTCTCCTGCCGAAACCGCTGAACATCATCCTATCCCTCGCCATAGTTGGCACGGTGGCGGGCTTCTTTTTGGTTCGCTACCGCTCCAGAAAGTCCAAGGTACATTGGAAGATAACGCTCCTCGAAACGGCCGTTATCGTAATGATTGCGGTTATCGTTTCACTGCTCATCGGAAGCGTGGCATGAGCCCAAGCGCCTTCAAAACATGGGTGAGGATAGCCCTTCGAAAGTAGGTTCGAAAGATGCTCTTGTCATTTCTTTCTTCCAACAACGACGTCATGACCGAATTTAGAGCTTCAATGTATCCAAGCTGCATGTGATAGTTCGGATATGCTCTCTTCTTGTAAATCTTGCATGTTACACGTTTGTTCGAGCATAAAGCTGCGAACGCATCCTATTCCAGGAATGTTTCAGTCAGGGAGCCCCATTGTCGATAATGTCGATTCTTAAAATTGTGTTGCAAAACTGTGAAAGAATGGAGTATTCTTGTCAAGCAGAAGTTCAACGTGCTCTACTGCGGCTAGGCTCTTATATATTTCGAGGATGTTCGAACTCTCACGATTGTGCACGCCTCAGCTAACGTTCGGTAAAGTTGTCTTGGCTTCATGGGTTTTTCCCAACAACAGTCCGATGCCTGCATATTGAAAGACGAAGTAGGACACGACTAGTTTGAACCATAGAGTTACGACCCTTGTTAGCAGGGTTGCGGAGACGCTTATGGCTGCCGGGATGCCGAGTATTGCGTAGGAGCCGCTTACGATTATTTCCGTGAAGCCCAAGAAGGACACGCCAAAGGATTGCAGGCTTCCTGTCAGAGCGTACACGATGAGCACTTTGTCTACGGGCACGGGGTATCCGAGCGAAGCGAAGGTCAGGAAGCTTATTGAAATGTCCAATATCCACGCCAGGAGAGAAAAGGAAATCGGTCGAACTAGGGCTCTTGGGTTGGCACTCAGAGTCCGTATTCCTTCGTGGAACCTGTTCAGCATTCCTTGCGCCCTGAGCCTAAAATCCTCGGGGTTCCACCGGCCTCTCCGCAGGTAGCGTCCGGCGCGTATTAGCCACCCGAGTATTCTTCTTGTTGCCTTGTCATTAGCGCTCAAGTACAGGATCGCGCCGAGCGAGAAAACGGTCAAGAGCAATACGATTGTGACAAAGATGAGGACATTGTTCGATGGAGTATAGTTCAACGTTAGGAGAGTTAAGCCTAAGATCAGGCTGACGACTGTAATGGCTATTACGATGATTTTTTCACTTACGACAGATGCCACAATTCTTCCTGGTTCTTGACCTGAGGCTTTGGATAACATGTAGGCTTTTGACAGGTCTCCGCTCCAGCCTGGATCTGGGACGACTGAGTCGAAGAACATGCCGGCCCATGCAAATAGCAGAACTTCTCGAATTTTGGCTTTTATGCTGAGATTGTGCAGCAGGCTTCGCCAAGCTAGTGAATAGAATAGCACGCTTGCCAAGAATGCGACGAAGGCTGATGCGTACCAGAAGACGTTTGTCTGTCTAAGCGCGTCGGCAACGTTTGCAGTGCCTATGAAATAATAAAGGTAAAGAAGGAGTGTAGCCAACCCGATGACGACAAATAAGAGAATCTTTTTTGTAAAGCGGGGCTTGACCGCGACACTCATGCAGCCGTTTCCTCATTGTTGGTGAAGGATCAAGAACAGTTAAATGTTTATTGCTTTGCACTTCCGAACCCTGAAAGGCCTACGATTGAGCGTGCGCGTGAATCAATTGCACCTAACGCGCGCTGGAAGCCGCAGATCTCTACTACGCCTTAAGATGGCTGGCTCGACTTAGACGAGTCTCACCTGTTTTTAGTGTGCGTGTCTTTTATATAGTGAGATACGATGCTGTTATGTATGTGTCTGTATGAGTGAAGATGTTTTCGAAAAGCCGTTGGTAATGAAGGATTTTGTGAAAGAAAAAAGGAAGCCCACGGTCGGGAAATCCAAGATGTACGAGAGAGTAAAGAGGTTGCCGGAATCAAAGAGACACAAAAGACAGAGTAAATATTCAGAACTAGTCAATGCGATAGCCAAAGAGAAGAAAGGAACTTACAAAGTGCTGTTGAATTCCATCAAAGAAGCCCTTACACCCACGAGTGCAGGTCCTTCCATTGAGAAGGTGCTCATTCAAATAGCGAAACGTAACGGAGTAGATTTCAGCATAGCCGTGAAAAGGCAAGTCCAGACCAAGAAGGGAGTGAGGACTTACGTTTCTTATCCGGAATACGTCAGGTGGAAAGAAGATAACATTAGGCTAAGAGTAGTGAATAACGAACTCTTCATAGAGAAAAGGACAGATAAACCACTTTAGACCAATGGAGCGCGCCATCTCTTACTGTAATCTCTTACTGTATAGAGCGTTTCAGTCAGTGCTGTTACCACCATGTATGGTGGTGGAATAAGGAATGAAGGAACCTCCTGTATTTCGCGATATCGATAACCCAATACTTCCTCGCGCGCGCGAGGGATCGATCGCGATCGTGCTTTTCTCGATAAAGACTAAGGAGAGAATGACCTGGTAGTAGCGCACGTAATGATCAGGCTTCTCGAATAGTCCATGAAAACTACGCTGGGATCGCTTAGACGTGCCATTGTTGTGCGTCTAAGACAGATACAGATCGATCGATGGGAACGACGAAAAAGCGCGCGGGCTGAATGGCTTAACGATGGAGAAAACCTAAAGGGCAACTCAGCCACAGATTGTAATATGGGGAGAAGCGCGCGCATCGGTACGCGGAAGGAGCCTTCTTCCAGCCAGCAACATCAAAGCATGCGATAGATCATTATGCGAGTTGTAAGTAATGATGGCTTCTACCCAGATGGCAATAGAAGAGTGTTCCACAAATTTTAACTAACCGCACAGACATCGCTAATATGGAGAAAGAAATTTGCGAATCGAGACTGCCGTTTCCCTGATCTTGGCTTTTCTACTGTTGGTCTCATCATTCACCGTGGCCAGCAGGATCGCAGCAATAACACCGTTGTCAGCTCGCAAACCAGATGCTGTAGCAACCTCAGTAAGCATGTTGGACTTCAAAGCCTTAGACGCCCCCTTTCCAGTGTTGGGAGTCTGGGTTAATATTTACCCTGGTAGCAATTCAGTTCGATATGTCAATTTCTCGGACTTCTTCTATGTGAATAACGGGTTTTCGGTTGCCAACTGGAGCAGTTTAACCGCAGACGTCCAAAGTGCCTTCCTAGACCCCCAACAAACCTACTTCACTTTACAGACAAGTGCCCCAAACTTCCAAAACCCGCCTCTGACCCATTTTACAGACTATGAAAGCGCAGCAGACGTTATGAATACCTTGTTTTTCTTTCAGTTTCACCCTGGCGACCTTGCTCCTGGAACCTACACATTCACTGGCACATGGTCTTCGGCCGCGGCGGCCAACCCACCGAATTATACCGCAATACACTTTCAAAACACAATTACACTTGTCGTAAATCTTTCAAAGTCCCCGACTTTGATTTCCTGTTCACCCAACCTTGTCCCCATCGGCTGGCCCGTTACCTGTACCGCGACCGTCTCTGGCTCTAACCCGACTGGGACTGTCACCTGGAGCACGAGCAGCATCGGAGGCAGCTTCAGCCAGTCCGTCTGCACCCTGTCCAGCGGAACCTGTTCTACCACGTACTTCGACAACTTCACCGGTTCCGTAACTATCGCTGCGTATTACAGTGGAGACCCGAACAACCCGCCGAGCAGCGGCAGCACAACTCTGGCCGTCACGTCAGGCGGGTCCGTTTATTACAGCGCGAACTACATAAGCGTTCAAGCCTCAATCGACGCCGCGCCTCCCGGAGCAACAGTCATAATCGCTCCAGGCTTCTACAGCGAGTCTCTAACCATCAACAAGCCGTTGACGATTATAGGTGAAAAAGACCCGCCCGTGTTCGGCGGAGGAGCTTCAGGAATCTATCTTACGCTGCTGTCTGGAGCGTCGGGCTCGAATGTTACGGGACTCGAGATAACAAACTACGATGAGGGCATACTCGTCGATAACGCCAGCAACTGTAGAATCTACGGCAACATAATGGCTTCCATGGGCAGCAGCGGAATCGTAATCGAAGGAAGCGACGCTACGAACAACGTCATATTCGACAACATTTTCCAGGACACGCCGACCCCAATCAACCTGACAGCTTCTGCAGACAGCAACACCATCTACAGCAACATAATCACGTCCCAAGCTGCCGTAACCCTTAACGTCATGGCTGATGGAAACAGCGTCTACGGGAACTCCATATCAGCAAGCCAAATCCTCTTGAACATGACGGACTCGAAGGACAACCTTTTCTACCACAACAACTTCCTGAGCAGCCTGCAGATAATCGCCCCAGCCATGGGAAACAACGCGTGGGACAACGGCTATCCTTCCGGTGGAAACTACTGGAACGGCTATTCTGGTATGGATGATAAGAGCGGTCAGGGCCAGAATCAGCCGGGAGGCGACGGCATCGGAGATACGCCCTACATCGTCAGCAATAGCGATGTGGACCATTATCCGCTTATGAAGCCTTGGACCGTGGCAGTCGGCCACTGTGTCGAGGTCATCAGCGTCGTGGCAGCAAAGACTGTGATTGGACAGGGTTTCAGTGGTAACATGACGGTCATCGTGGCCGACAACGGCGAGTACGCTGAGTCATTTAGCGTTACCGCGTTCGCAAACACCACGGGAGTAAGCACCCAACAGGTCAACAGTCTGAATGCATCGTGTCAGACGGTTCTCACGCTCGCCTGGAGCACGGAGGGCCTTACCAAGGGCAATTACACCGTAAGCGTTTGCGCTTGGCCAGTCTTAGGCCAGACAAATTTATCAGGCTACAACTTCACCCTGGGCATGGTGCGTGTAACGGTTCCGGGCGATGTCAACGGAGACTTCAAGGTCACACTTTCAGACCTGGTTATCCTTGCAACCGCCTACCAATCCAGGCCAAGCCAAATCACATGGAACGCCAACGCGGATATAGATGGAAACGGCACGGTCGGCCTCTCAGACCTTGTCATACTGGCCCAGCACTACGGACAACACTACCCATAATCCTAATTTTGTGTGCAGCGCAGTAGGAAATCGGTAACGAACGGCAAACACCTTCCGCCAAAAAGGAAAGGATGCAATCTAGCTAGCACGCATGAGTCATCATGGCTTCAACTACAGCCTAGCGCGTGCCGACGATGTTTTCACTGTGGTGTGGGTTCAAAGTTACCGCAAATGCACGTGTCAGTCTTGTAGAACATTGTTTCCGTAATCTTAAATTCATGGACATACTATGAATTAGTTGGCAGACACAGCAAGCGGAGAAAGGAGAGTGAACAGAATATTCATTTTGATAATAATAGGCATTCTATGTTTATCAATCATCTGGGTGCTTCCGTCAAAGGTGAAGGCCGAACAGGGTTTGGAAGCCGTAGTGAACGGCGGGTTTGAAAATGGAGATCTTACGAGTTGGACTGTGATACCGGGAGAAGGAGGGGGGAATGTTGCGATCGTCACCACAAATCCTCACAGCGGACAGTATTGTGCATGCATAACTGGATTGCCTATTGTTACTCAGAGATTTCAAGGAATACCAGCATCATCAGTTCAATCTATTACTTTTTGCGAACGAACAGAGGAATCGGTTCAGCTAGGAATAGTGGACCTGCTTTATTCAGACGGAGTGGACAGGATAAATGGGGATATTACAGATTCTTGGAGCTTTTTCGATGTGACCTCGCATCTGAAGACCAACAAAGTTCTAGTAGGAATCGGATTGCCAGGCTGGGCGATGAACACCACAGATGGACTTATTCTTAAGAATACCTATTATGACGACGTAAGTATCCTGTACACTCCCCCACCTCAACAATCTTTTGTGGTCGTTTCCTGTTCATCTAACCTTGTTTCCATCGGCCAGCCTGTTACCTGCACTGCCACTGTGACAGGATCCAATCCGACGGGCACGATCACTTGGAGCACGAGCAGCAGCACGGGCAACTTCAGCCAACCCGTTTGTACCCTGTCCAACGGAACCTGCTCAACCACTTACGTGGACTCTGACCCTGGCTCCGTAACCATAGCCGCCTGTTACAGTGGAGATTCAAACAACGCACCGAACAGCGGGAGCGCAACTTTGACCGTTACTTCAGGGCCCGTTTATTACAGCAGCAACTACACGAGCGTTCAGGCTGCAACCGACGCTGCATCTCTTGACTCAACCGTCATAGTTGCCCCAGGTTTCTACACGGAGTCGCTAACGCTCAACAAAACGCTGACAATCATCGGCAAGAAGGACCCGCCTGTTTTCGGCGGAGGAGCCTCAGGAATCTATCTTACGCTACTGTCCGGAGCGTCAGGCTCGATTATCACGGGACTCGAGATAACAAACTACGATGAGGGCATACTCGTCGATAACGCCAGCAACTGCAGAATCTACAGCAACATAATGGCTTCCATGGGCAGCAGCGGAATCGTAATCGAAGGAAACAGCGCCACAAACGACGTTATCTACAACAACATTTTCCAGGACACGCCGATTCCAATCAACATAACAGCCTCCGCAGCCAACAACACAATCCACGACAACATAATCAGCTCCCAGTCCATTGTAACCCTTAACATCGGCGCCGACGGAAACAGCGTGTACGGAAACTCCATATCAGCAAGCCAAATCCTAGTCAACCTGACGAATTCTCAAGACAACCTCTTCTACCACAACGACTTTCTGAGCGCCGTCCGAATAGAGGCCCCAGCAACTGGAAATAACGTCTGGGACAACGGTTATCCCTCAGGCGGAAACTATTGGAACGACTACAAAGGCGTCGACCAGAAAAAGGGCCAAAACCAAGATCAGCCAGGAAGCGACAATATCGGAGACACGCCTTACATAATCTACAGCAACAACATGGATAGGTATCCGCTCATGAAACCTTGGCCCCAGGCTGCTGGCCACTGTGTCGCAGTAACCAGCGTCGTAGCAGCCAAGACCGTGATTGGACAGGGCTTCAACTGCAGCCTAACTGTTAACGTGGCCGACAAGGGCGAGTACAATGAGTCGTTCAATGTTACAGTGTTTACAAACGCGACGGCGATAGGGACTGAAAAGGTAAGCGCACTGAACGCGACATGTACGATGACTCTGCTGTGCGCATGGAACACGGCTGGGCTTGCATACGGAAACTACGCGATAAGCGCCTACGCCCAGCCTGTTACAGGCCAGACTGACACGTCAGGCAACACTTTCAATTTGGGCACGGTGAAAGTCACGATTCCAGGCGACATCAACGGAGACTTCAAAGTCGGGCTTCCTGACTTGGTGCTCCTCGCCCAAGCATACGGCTCCAACCCTGGCCGCACAAACTGGAACTCTAACGCAGACTTAGACGGCAACAGCATCGCCGGCCTATCAGACCTCGTCATACTCGCCCAGCACTACGGACAACACTACCCATAATCCTATTCTTACTTAGAGTGCCTGAAGGTGATGCGATGGAAGAAGGCTCGGCTCTACGCATGAGCGCGTGCTGTAGACAGATCGCTTAGCGTGCGTTGTCTTTTTGTTTATCGTGGGTTTCAAGGCTTTCTTTGTTCAGGGGCAATTCGCAATCTGAATATTTCTGGTTAGTCATCTTCTTGACCCTTACAAACTTCAAAGGCCCTGTTCCAGTGTCTTTTTCAAAGATGGCGATTTGTCCTTCGAATAGATCCAGAATTGCTTGAACTTCCTCTTGGGGGTGCATCTGGGGGTTCACTACTGCAAGCGTCGTGAAACCCTTCGATCTGAATTCTGGAATGAGATCCGTCAGCCACCTTCTGGTCTGCAGAGCATGATGCTGCAGTAAAACGTCGGAAATGATTTCAATGCAAGCTCTCCTAGGGACGTTTTGCACTGCGTCTAATGTGCGAAAGGCTTTAGCCAATGCAATGCTTATCTCGGTGAGGTTTTCCGCACCTTTCAATTTGAATACGTTGGGCAAGTTCTCTATCATCGTGTCCGCCCGAGGACTGCAGACGAAAAGGTAGAAGTTTGACTGGTGTTCTTTTGCCACGGACGCCAATTCGGCCGGGTCAATTGTGACGTGAAATGTGGCTTCGCCTCTCTTTGCCCCTGCTTCTAGAAATCCTTTAATGAGTGAATCTCTTTCGTCGCATGAGGGTGCAGTCAAGACGACCGAGTATCCTTTTGGTATTCCACCGTAGAGCAGGTTGTCGACGGCCTCGCATCCAGTTGAAATTCGGTTCGCAATAGCAACCTTTGGAATCGTGACTGGCGCGAGGTGCGGATACGTTTTCTTGATGCGGTTTCTGCGCGTGACAACCCACACGCCTCCAACCAGGGAACCAGTGAGCGCCGCAAACAGTGCGAGGACGAATGGCATGTTCGCAGGAGCAAAAAGGCTGTTCCACCACGCAGGGGCTGGTAGGTAGTGGGCAACGGCCGTGTGCGATCCGTACACTGTGATGTTTATGAAGTTGACGCCGGGTTCGTAGCTTGAGCTATCGAGTGTCCAGTGGTCAAACACTTTGCCGCTTACGTTCTGGGCTGTACATATTAGTGCGGCGCCCTCGTCGTACCATCCAGTTGAAGAGGCGTTCGGCTGGGGACTCAGGCCAGCCGGATCGGTGCTCACGTAGATGCAGTATTGGGTCTTCCAGTTCCACGTTATGCGTGAAGGCTGGGTTATCGACATGGTTGCAGATGTGTCTATTCCAGATGGAGGAACGCTTCCAGTTCCGTTCCATCCTGTACATACGTGACGAGGGTCCGTTGGTTCTGAGGTGGGTGGTGTGACAGACACGAGAATCGATGTTCCTGCTTCTATCCAAGCGCTGGAGGGCGTAGGCAAACCGTAGACAGAATCGACCGTCAGGTAGTACTCGTGTCTCCAGTTGACTGTTTCGTTGATGGATCCATTCATGGTTATGTTATCTGAATCGACCATGCCGCTATAGCTGCCGCTTCCTGTTCCATTCCAACCGAGCAAGACGTATCGTTCTTGCGTGGGCGAAAAAGCCAGCGGTGGGACCGTTGTTCTGATAGAAACGGTTGAGCCAGAATTGATCCAGTGTGCACCGACTGACGGTATCGTGGTTCCAAGGTTTGCATTGACGATTAGTTGGTACTGAGGCTGGTATTCGGCTGTAAGCGTTGTCGTTTCGTTCAAGAACAGCGTTCTTGAATTCGATGTTTCATTATCCTCCCATTGAATGAAGGCTGAACGTGAACCGGATCCTGTTGGGACGTAGGCTGTTACGTTTACTGTGTAGTAGCCAGGCAGAAGGAACGCTTGGGCTTTTCCATAGTCATCTGTAACGTAGGAATAGTTAAGCGCGCCTGCGCTAACGGCCGTTACCGGTATGTACGACTCATTGGCAACTGTTACTGGGATGTTGGGGCAGGGAGGAATTGTCTTAATTGTCAAGAGGCTTCCGGACGAATGGTATTGTAGAAATTCATTCCAAGCAGTATCTGCTGCGAAGGTTGTGTTTTCATATTTATTTTCGAAGCTAGTATACCTCGCTTCATCAATGGGGAAGAATATCGCCAAGCCATGGGAATTTGGAAGCAATATGCTTTCTGCAATTATCATGCTCTCGTTTATCGCTGTCATCACGTGGCCAGCAGTGTTTCGAAGCTCCTTATCGACAGCGTTTTGATAGGTTGAAGCATTGATAAGCCGGGCAAAGTGGTAGAGATCAACGTAGCAGCCCGTGTTCCCTTCGTATGGGCCTGGATATTCCTCAGTCTGGTTTCTTGCCCAGCATATTTGTTGATTGTACGGCGTTTCTTTATTCTTTAGCTCCATAGCAAAATCGTCGATGGCGGCACTTAGACTTGTAATCCTTGTCAGGTCGATTGCCGACATAGTTGCGTTCTGAATCACCTGAGGCAGGTCTTGTTGGCTGTAAATTTGACGTTCATAATTGCACCAGGCTATGTAGTCGCTGACCACTTGCGTCGCTAACTCGCTTGGCATCATCGATGGGTTGCCTGTTAAGGCTGCCAGGTACCAGTTATAGGCGCCTGGTGAGTAGCCAAGCCCTTCAGGGCCAACCATTATGGCTGCATAATCCTTGATCTGATAGGCAACCTCTGTCATGGACATGCTGCAGGCGTCGTTGAATATTACATCGATTATTACTGGAAGTCCGTCCAGAGCTTGGCTCAATTTGGACATTGACAAAAAATCGTTGTTTGTTGAGTCAATACAAAGGCCCACGAAACCTGCTCCATGGTTCCAAAGCACCAGACAGTAGCGGTTGGCCGGATAACTGTTTATTGCCCAATTGACAAAGTCTCTTAGAGTTGCAGGGTCTCCCATGTCCACCTCGCCCAAATCCGATATTGCATTCCCGGCCGTAGGCGTCATGTTTGTCGTGATGTAGAAGCGTTTGCAATCAGTCCAATTGTCAAACCTGGCGTCGCTTGTCCAGACGCCATTATTCCACCAGCCTGAAATTCTGTCCATTTGCACCACCACGTTCACTTGGGATGAGGAACCGACCTCGGAGATATTCAGAAAGGTATCTATTCCTGCAGAATCATTTTGATTTCCACCAGGGTAGTCTGCATCAAGGTACACCATGAATGTCCAGTCTGCGACAGGTTTGTTTGCAACGACGAAAGGCGTGGTTGCGACGGGCCCGTAAGGCATCCATGTCCCGTTGAAGTAGCTGTCAAGGTAGACTTCCACTTTCCAGTTTCCAATAGTGGTGCTTGAATTGATGGACATATAATCGTCCGTCGCGTAGTTGTATTCCCAACAGTTCCAAGCCACGTTCACATCTTTGTAGTCAGTGAAGTTGCCCGAGTACGTTTCATATACGCTCCCGTCGGGTTGAATCCAAACGGTCGTGAAATTGTGGCTACATCCTAGCTCTTCGTTGAAATAGGCAATTTTGTCAAACCTGAGATAATAATATACGTTTGAGTCTATTCCGACGGTGAACCGGGATTTCATGTTGATTGGATGTCCGTTTGTATCAACACTCTCGCAAGTGCGAGGACTTTCCAGCCCGCCGTTAGTTATCTCGAAGAAATCTGAAAACGAAAAGTATCCGTTTAGGTAAGCGTCAACCTTATAAGCTCTCGGGCAATACAGCTCGTGTCCTGCAATGAATAGGTGGCCTTCGCACCCTATATTTATCACCGTTGCAACGCAGGAGTAGCAATAAACCCAAGTTTTAGACATGTCGTTCCTATAGTACCATCTGAACTCAACAGAACCGTTGATTGGACTTGTTACCAGACACACCGCTTTTTCGTCACCAGGACTGAAAATCGTCGTGAGATCAACGGGGGCGCCATTTGGTGTGTAGTCCTTGCACATGACATGGTTGATTGCGGCGGAACTTGAGGCAGAAGAGTTCACGTCCAAGGTTTGAAAACCTCCTTGATATGTTTCTGTTGAATTCTCCTGAGCAAGCCTGACAATTGACGTATCAGCTTCAAGTCTTGGGGAACCTGCGAAGCCCCCAATCTTTTGCGCGGTTCGAACGTTCTCTCTTACATAGGCATCGTCAGAAAATGCCGTTTCGACTGCATTGACCCTCACTTGAATCACTGATGAGAGAGTGAAAAAAGAGACTAGAAAAATAAGAAAAGCTACTCTGCTAGCCCTCAATTTGACCCCTCATCGTCAATATGAATTAGCGCGTACGCCCGCTATATAAGAATTCGGAGATGCTGATTCGAGGGAATTGTTCCAAAGAAACTCTTTTATGGGAGAACGCTCGGTTGTAGTTTGGAGAAAGGAGGATTCTGATTGTTGCGGAAGACTGTTTCATGCGTAATGCTTGTTTTGCTTGCAATGAGCATGTTGATATTGGCGGTCAGCGCGCGCGCCTAGTTATCCTTGCAACCGCCTACCAATCCAGGCCGAGCCAAGCCCGATGGAACACCAACGCGGACATCGACAATAACGGCGTCGTCGGACTCTCAGACTTGGTTCTACTGGCACAGCATTACGGACAACACTACCCATAATCTTCATAGTCACTGTACCCGCCATTCATTTATTCAATGCCGTCTTCGCGTCCCCACACATAGATAGAAAAAGAAGAGTAAGCTGAACGATTCAACATCATTGAAAGGTCAATTAATGGACTCATAATGAACCGCTGAACAATCCGAATGATTACACCTAGGCATGGACAAGCATAGGCTAGTTTTGCTACACTATGTTACTTTGGTTAATGGTATCTGGAATCATGGAGCGCATGAAAATGAAATTGGTTCTATTCCATTATGGTCGGCGCTAATTCTGTTTTAGCGCGTGCCAGGCGCTGAAAATGGGAGAAAGGAGGAGAAGGAGTACCTGGCTGGCACGCGCTAGTGTATCAGTTTGCTCAGGATTTCCAGTATGAATATAGCAATGACTGCAATGGCTGAAACGGTAACAATGGTTTTCTCTCCAGTATCTCTGCTGAGCATCTTGGCACCCCTTTGTATCTTTTGGTTTTTCAACTTAAAAGCAAGATTCCGACATCGAAATATCCTCTCAGCGCGCTGCAAGACTGGCTCTTATGCATGTAAGCAGCCCACTGAAGACGATCGCAGAGTTGAAAAGAGTCACAAAGAAAGGAGGTAGCCGTCTTTAAAGGTTGGTTGGATAAGAGGCGAAAAGAGAGAGCGCCGCGCTAAGAGTGGCATAGTTTGCACGGAAAAAGTTTATCTTCTTCAGTTAGAAAGCCTACGGTTCCAGATGTTATGTGAACACTCAGTCCAAGCGCGCGCGCTTACATAAGACCGCGATGAATATCAAGGTCATGTAATTTTTCAACATAAGAGTGATTCTGCAAAAGATCTGTTAGCGCGCTAAAATCAGGGACTGGTTCGCGCTATGCATTCTGCATCTGCATACACCATAGGAAGGCTCTTTGCATAATTGGCCATTCGGAACCTTCGTCTTGAAGTTCGTCGCCGAAAAACACTCCGTTACGGTTACTATCTTCTTCAATTTCAGGATGTGTGCCCACGAGGAAAACTCTTCCTTGATAGTACTCTGAAGCCACCATCGCAGGCAGGTTTCCTTTCGCGTATGTTCCCAGAACAGTAACGTTGGCTGCTGCGTTGGGCACGAGTGCTGGACCCCCGTAGCAAAGCATCGTTTCATTGCCGGGCTCCGACTGGGTGATGGGATGTGTGTGATTGACGACGTTCACCGTGCACATCGTATAGTTGGGGTAGGGCATTATCTCGTCGATGGGGCTTCGGCGATGCCTGGAAACAACGCTGGCGTCGTCATGGGCACTAATGGATGCGGTTCTAGTAGGCAATCTTGTTGTTTTCTTTGCACTGGTCTACTATGCTTAGCGCGCGCGCTAAATTACTGATTTAGGGTTCTAGAAAATTGTTTCATAAGCCATTAATAGAACCTACTTAGGGTATAGAACAAGGAGAGATTCCAACATCTGGTTGGTTTTTCCCTGCCAATATTGATTGGGAAGGAGGTGAGATGAGTGAGGAAAGTCTTGACGCTTGTCATAGCCTTGCTGGTGATATCGGTTATAACGCCTGCAATTACACACGCGTCTGCAACACGAACGGGTGTTACGGGAACTATGACTTTGAGTGTGAGTTTCATAGGTGACATAAACATTACTAAGAGTGGCATAATGCACCAAGTAGGCGCGCGAGCATCAGGCACTGTTGCAAGTGATAGTCCGGAATTGTCGGGGGACATGGACATCGAACTGAGTGCCAATTTCAACCTTAATACTGGAGAAGGCATTGCTTTTGGTTCATTCGTGATCACTAATGCTGAGGGATCGTTTGAGGGAATGTTCAGAGTAAAAGACACAGGCTTCATCAATTTCGAGGGTACGCTTGAAGGACACGGCACAGATGCGTACAAGGGTAAGATGGTGCAACTTCAATTCGGGGGGACAGACCTGTACAGAGGCGGATATGCTGGACCAGACGGCCTTACAGGGACTTGTGAGGGATTTATATTGTCCCCAAAAGGTACTTAATTGCGATCGATCGGAATAATGTGTCATCAACTTTTTCCTTTTTTTGTTATGTAATTTGCCCGCTCTAAATGTGCCTAGGCATGATTTAATGGAACAATGATCCGCGCGCGCTAAATGTTTAAAAAAAGGATAGAGTTTGAAGTTGTATTCGTATGGGTTTTAGCTGACCTGGTAGAATCTGACTTGGATGTGCTTGCATCCGCCAATGAGGTTCCAGAGATACAGGTAATTTGTCCCAGGGTAAAGCGACCCAAGCAGATTGAGGAAGTCGAAGATCCACATTTCGTTGGGGATTGTGACACCGATTGAGGCAGCTTCTGCCACGCTGACGTAGAACATGTCTTGCCCTGATTTCCAGTCTGGCCGCTTGTTATGCGTGACCGTCACTTCACCGATTTTCAGAAGGTACGTGTTATCGGTCGCGTTGTAGATCCATCCTTCCAGAGTTGCGGTTTGTCCAGGCTTACCTAACGCGACAAAGTACACCTCGTATTTGCCCGGTCCTATCGTTAGGTTGCAGTGTCCATCATCAAACATGTTGGGATCTGTAACCGCAAATTCCGCTCCCTGAGTCACCCACACGGTTGCGTTAGGATAGCCTGAGAGCAATTTCCATTCGTCTACGTCTTCAGGCACGAACATTGTGCGCCTCTCTGAGTCATAATCGGGCTGGCCGCTAAAATCGGATTTCTTCCCGAGAATGTTCAGCAAGTACGTTTGGGCTCCCCAAAGCTTGTTCGGATTGTCGTTGCCTTGACTTAACGCAGGAAGTGCAAGAACTGAGACAGCTAGGACCAATGAGGCGATGGCGCTAATCGATGTGAACAGTTTATTCATTTTTTCCCTCACAGAGCCATTATATTGAGTCTTAATAAATATTATTGTAGACTTGTCCAACCCAAATACACTTCGCGCGCGCGGAAAACTTCAGTAGCCAACATCACGACTAGCGCACGCTAGATGAATAGAAGAAAGAGGATTTGAACTTTCTTTCTAGCGTGCTTTGAAGTTTCCGTTCGCGTTGCCAGGCATTATAACCCTGATAGTGTCGCTGCCCTCGAACATCGTTCCGTCGTAAAGCTGAGCGGCTACGGTTAGAGTCACGTTGCCGTACATTATATCTTCTGACAGCATGAGATTTGAAATCATAGTCCTGTTGAACTTAACCATCAGGTGAGAGTCTCCGGTGCTTACAGGTCGTGGTTCCGCCGGAACACTCTCATTCAACAGTATGGTGGAGGCGTTAATGTCACCTACATCGTAGCCTTGAGGAAGCGTGATGAAACAAGTAACCCAGTTGCCCTTACTCCTTAGGTTCAACGTCTCCGGACATATTTCAATAAATGCCTTATGCAGCGGAGCTAGCGGAGTAGCGCGCGCGGCGGTGCCTACAGACATTCCCATATCCATCAGTAGTATTCCAACGATCACGAAAACTGCGATTAGCTCTATAATACGCATTTTCATACTCATTTCCTCCTATTTCTTTAATGAACAGAAGACCATGTTCTGCCAAATCGTCCTCTACCAGACGTTAATATAACCTTTCTGGAACCGCATTCCATTAGAATAAGAACAATTCTTGGCGTCAATAAGCAGTATCAAATGCCACACACCAGCAAAAGGTGACCATTCCATAAAGCGCACGCGCTTAACTGAATATCCCGATAGATTCAACGTAAGCTTCTAGGAGCTTTGTCTTTCTTTTCATGTCTCAACGACTTTTCGCCATAGGTTGAACCGTTTTTCCCAAGTAATCTTTTTTTACTATAGTCTAGCATGCCGTCGAAATATTCAGTGAGAAACCCGCTGAGCGCGCGCTATTTAGTCACTCTGCTGGTTACATGCAAACGCACAAAAAATGCAGCGTACAATAATCATCACGCGCGCGTCTGCGATATTTAGGCCAAACCACGCGAGCTAATAGCTTCGTCCAATCTTTGTACTAGTCCTTTCCATGATTTGTCCAACGCTATTTATAAGCGGAAGATACTTAGCATAAAGTCAAGGAAGGATGGCAGAATGTTCTCCTTCTCCTTTCTCCCTTTCGTTCTGCCTCTCCAACCTTCCCAATATTACCGCGCGCTACACATATTCTAGCTGTCTAGGCTAAGTTGGGACGACCCTCGGCAGTCTACTATATGAGTGCGCACGCCTCATATTAATCAGCGCGTGTTCAGAATTAAATGAGGGGTGCCACAAGTGGTAAATAAAAAGGTCGCGTTATCGATAATCTACATCGTCGCGTGGCTCTTCGTCCTATTCACGCTTATACTTCCGATAGCGGTTGGCATCGCGTCCCTTCCCTTCTTTCCAATCACTTCTGGACGCTTTACGTCCCTCACCTGTGGCAAGAGGTTGGCGTAATACTGTTCTTTGTCCCATGCAGTTTTCCAGTGTTGATAATCGCCGTGTTTTCTGCAATAGCCAGCTTCTAAGATTAGCCTTTTCGCGCGCGCCAATATGTCGATGAGCTGCTGTTAAAACAAATGCGCGCGCTATATTGCATCGAAAATCTTATCTTTTCAAGCTGTGAAACTGTTTCTTGGTGAAAGTATGCCGCTATTCGTAATTCTTGGCAACTGGACTGACAAAGGCTTAGAGAAAGTGAAAGATGCTCCTGATAGAATAAAGGAAACTCACCGTGCGGTATCAGAAGCGGGTGGAAAAATGCAGCTTTATTATACGCTTGGCGAATACGATTTTGTTATGATACTTGAGTTTCCCGACGACAAAGCTCTTATAAAAACTCTGCTCTGGCTTGGCAGCAAAGGAAATGTACGTACCAAGACTCTGAAGGCATGGACAGAAGCTGAAGCAGCCAAAGAAATCTCTGAAATACAACAATCATGAACTAGGCGATAAGAGGCGCGCGCGCTAACTCGGAGAATCTTCCACTGCTACGGTTGAAAAGCGTCTCTTTACTTAAGCTTATTTTGACTTATCAAGAATTTGTACAAGGCAAATATGACTATCAAATATGCAAGTCCTCTGATCGTGATTAGGAAAGTGGCTTCGTTGAAGCTGAGGAGTGTTAGAAGATGTGAAATGCCGAAGAGGCCGAAGGCTGTACCGATAAGGATAGGCAGCGTATCATGCTTTTTCTTATAACCTAAGTAGCCTAAGATCACTATTATTACGCAAAAAACGAAATTTGCAGTTGTTACTGGATCCATTTCTTGTCAACCCTTCTCGTCGCGCTTGTTCTAGTGCAGACGGTTTGCCCTCAAGTGGTTATAAGATTAACGCTTATCCCTGGGCTTTCTTAATGTAGGTGTGTTCGGTCTGGAGTGCACTCTTTTTGCGTCGTCGTTCCATGTTTTGACGCGCGCGTTAGCACACAACGCGGAAGAAGGTGCAAAACTTGGAGAAATAGGCTTTGAACCCTTTGACGTGATAGACGGCATGCACTTATACCGAAAACGCAAATAGGATGTTACGGGGTTGGGTAAAAGCATGGAAAAAGCGGCCGGGGTGAGGTATCCCCGTCCACAGTGGATACATCGCCACTTGACCAACACAAACCCCTATTTTCAGGTACTTTCGTTGATCCTTTTGTATTGCAGACATTTTGCATGGACTCTGTTAGCAGGTCCGCTTCACAAGATTCGAACCTGAATACCGAAGTCGGGACCTGTGACGACATTAACCATCACTGGAGGGTATCTAGAAAATCCTCTGTGACTTTTGAACTGAGCCACATATAGTTTTTCAGGGTTGGAATGAATGCGTACATTTCCTTTTTGGTCATAAGTCCAAGTTCGTAGACTTTCTTGAAAAAATCGAGAGTGCTCAAGGTCTGAATCCCCAATTCGCTTGCGACTTTACATGGTCGCTGATCTGACGTAATTACTATAGCTCTATCATTCTCTTCTTTGCACGAGACTGCAAATGCCAGTGCTTCAATCTCTCCTTTTCCTAGATTTGCATAGCGATTTTGTAGTTTGCTCAGAACATCAGGTGGTGCTTGGCGAACCTCAACCGACTTGTTCGAGACAAGTTTTTTGATCTGAGAGCTTGTCGATTTTTTAGCAGTGCATTCAGCGTAAGCTGCCTCAGGAATGATGAGTTTCCAAGAAAGGAGCTTAGCTACCTTTGGAAGTAGTGCAAGTTTGCCACAATCTCGCAATCCAATCATAAAGCAAGCGTCGAGCAAAACAGTATCCAAGATTTTCTGTTTACTGTTTGGTGGACATTTTTGACTTAGTGATGAAGTCGTCCAGTCCCATTCCTGCGAGTTCAGCAGCTTTCTGTACGGAGACTTTTCCTTTCTTTAGTAGGCTAATGGCAAGTGGGCATCTGTCACGCAGAATCCTGTCCTTTACATCCGAGTTTTCAGCAGTTTCAGGATAAGTTACGTACATGAACAACAGTAGTTCATTTTGGCTCATGTCATTGTATTCCTTCTTGATGTCTTGAACCAGTTTTCTTGTATGAGTGTTTGTAGTTTGCCAGACACTCGAAGCTAGTTTCTCTCCTCGTTGGGTAAGGTGTATTCTTCCGTCAGGAGTCTTTTCCACGTATTTTGAGATTCGGTATTGATCTTCTATTTCATCTACTGTGTCGCTGAATGAGCCGTATCTATAAGCGTCATAATCTGTTTCTTCCTCGACTATTGGTTCGTTCTTTGATATAGCGAACATTTCTTTTTGCAGCCACGTGTCTCCTCTTATTGGTTCGGGTCGATCATCAATTGGTGTATAGAGAAGCAAGAAGAAAAACCGTTCAACTTGGGTCAGCTCTTTGATTGAATCTGTAAAGGTAGTTGTCATTGTCATTTCACCAAACTATTTTAGTTGGGTCTTTTCTCTCATATATAGTATGCCTCCAAGTTTATGTGCAAAACTCAAAGAGGGGGATTCTGAATATCGCTCACGAACAGTAACAATAGATGCACATGGAAAGACTGTTCGCACACCTAAGAGAGCTCTGACACTGAGGAGAGACTACTGTGAGTCAAGGGTGATCAGGAATCGCTCTGTTCGTGGTATGAATGAAGTTGTATGTGAGTTGAATGAGAATATTCTGAATGGTATAGACAACGATAAAGAAAGATTGCTGGAATTTATTAGAAGATTGCAGGCTGGATTTGCCCACGTCGACCGAGACAACGAGATTTCGTTCTTTCTGTTCTTCTTCAATAGCCAAGGCAAAAGACCTACCGACAGCCAAATCGATTATCTAGCCAATTTAGTTACTGGTAGCCCTTACAACGACATCATAGTTCCCCCTATCATACGGGGAATCTCAGGAGAAGACTATGTGGAATATCTCAGATTGTTTATGGAGAGTCTGGAAACGTACGTAAGCAATCCACGAATCATGGGAAGCATACCGCACATCGCTCACATCGAGTTGCCAGACATTTGTAGATTCTACATGAAGAGCAATGTGAATTTCTTTGCTCTGGATATGGATGGAAAAAACCCATTAGACATGTTTCCAAACGTCAATGAAGTCTACCGTACAATGCGTTTGATAGAAGAAAAGGAACTAAGTGGAGAAGAGTGTTGCTACCTTCACGGTATTAACATTCGTAGACCGAGAGGGCTTGTGAAAAAGAATTTTGCTCCAGCAAGAGACATATTGGTGTTTGAGATGGGTTTCAATAGTTTTGGTTCATCGCATTTGAAACCGAAATTGAAGGCTGATTTGTGGCAGAAGATTTTGGCGAGCAACGTCGCATGGGTGTTCAATCGAGGAGATTACGGATATTATCCCACAACTAGCCCTGACATACGTTCGATTCCAAAAGAGGTCGATCCTGTATTCTCTTTAGGTGAGGTGCTATCTAGTTCTCAAAGAAACAAGGATGCCAAAATGTTCAATGTTGAACGTCAGGGACTGGAAGCGAGCACTATTCAGAAATGTATAGCTGAAAATGAGTTGCCCAAGTATTTAGACGGGAAATTGCGTGCAAGTGAGAGCTTGAAGCAGATCCGAAAGAAGCTGTCAATCGGAACTAGACTCTCAGACGTTCTTTGATTTTCCGTTCCCATTCTTCTTGAGTAAGTATGCCTTTTTCCTCGAGTAATTCGACAAGTGCCCACAAGTTCATCGTCCAGAAGATTACGTCTCTTTGGGAAGTGCCACCAAAACCTTTATTCGATTTTTCCCTTTTTTCACGTTTCGCTTAACTTCTAAAAGAGCACACGTCAAAAAAGGGACACGTTGAGGTTTCTCAGGATGAGAGGCAAGCCGCAAAACTCGGACTTGAGAGTGTAAGTTAGGAAGCTTGCCTCCCACCCATTTGAGCCTCCATGAAGATTGTTTCGAAACGCGCCTGCCTCACGCGGTCATCGACATATCTCGATGGTCAGGGGCGCGCTTAGTTTTTGGGGCTTAGTGCGTACCATCCTGTGTTCTTGTTGTTCTTGATTGCTTCTCTGACGAGCTCGAATGATATTCTGATTGCTGAGACTGTTCGGGGCAGGTCATTCTTGTCGTTGACGCTGATTTTTCCCCAATTTTCATGGTCTTTTACGTTGTCCACGCCATCTATTTTCTGTTGGTCTGTGAAGATAGTCAGGAAGAGAGAGTTCTTTCGGAACTGTAAATATGTGAACGTTTTCTCTGGTGAATAGTAAGTTATGGCAGTCTGCGCGTATTTTTCCCATATGGACTCGTTGACTTCACGAATTTGCCTGTCTAATTCTTTGTAGAGTTCTCTTATGTTCTCGCTGACCTTGCTTCTTTTGAGATGATACTCAAGGTCATATTCAGTTTCCTCTTCTCTGGTTTCTTCAGGATTTTTGGGTTCCACATTTGGGACGTCAGGAGTGTTTATGAGCGATTTCAACTCCATTATTTCCAGCCCTTTCAGCAATTCCCTTTTGCCCTTCGCCAGATCGTCCTCCCAGCAGACTAGTGCATTGCACTTGTCAGGATCATGGTCAAAGTGGCTACTGAGGTACTCAAATTCTATGTCGATTCTCTCCTACTTTCCTTTGCCAATAGCTAGCTAGCTAGCTAGCTTATTGCGGTACAATCAGGATAACCCTGTTGGATACTCTCAACCCTAATGTTCAAGTCGTTAGCTATCAAACCGAATAGATAGACTGCGCCTTGTTCATTTATTGGGCCATAAACCAAACCTCTGAAATTGAGCGGAGAACCGACAATCTTCCTTTCAGACAAACGGCCTCACAGTCATTGATACCAAGGACTTGTGTATATTTCCTTTTCGTAAATTGTCAAAACGATCGTAGCGTAGGTGCGTACCAGCAAGAGAGCTCAGAAGAGTGAATCAGTCTTGTTCAGAACCAGAGCAGTATCTTTAGAATCCAGACGAATTGTCTGTCTAATACCTGGATTCGGCCCCATTCTTACATCATCGCCGTCATTTGTGGGAACATATTTTCCTTTCTTCCCATTCCACTTAGTCAGTTGGATTGCTCTGGGCAGAAGACCTCGTGAACCTTTCTTCTTCCCTTTGACTATTACCAAATTTGAAAAATGGTCTCGTTCAGCTTTAATTGGATGCTCCTCAAGCCCCTTGAGATGCTCTCTTTCGATGAAATGTGCATTTGTAGCCAATTCGTTCTTGAAATCCGACAGATCTCCTTGTCTTCTGAGGCTATAGAGCTCATTGACTTCGAGATGACCGATAAGGTAAACACTCATGCGGTGCCTCTGACTTTCTCTGATCTGTTTCTGCGTTCTTCTACTGAAGCATTCTGGATAGGGTGCTACTGTGGCGCCGGTGTTTTGCTGAGCAGATTCTCGATCTCATTTTTCCTGATATGTCTTATGCAGTTATGGTCGTCGAGTTTTACGAGCCTCTTTCCACAGTCAAAATTGTGGAGTGGAGATATCAAAAGAAGATCTGTCGATTCGGTTCTTGTTGCGTGTTCACCTAATTGGCTGTCAGGCACTGTTCGTCAGCCCTCCCCGGTTTCTCTCTTCGTTAACTAGGTTTGCCTATTTTCAGATAAGACTTTGCTTTGCATTGTGTCTGTACCCCTACGCGCTCTGTAACTGGATCTAGAAACGCTGTCTCGTCTTCTCAATCTCCCGATTTACCTGCATTATTAGCTCGCGAGCTTGCGGGAAGGAATTGGAACCTTTCGGGTTTGACATCCGCGTGGTATATTGCAGACGTTGATTGGCAGGCTCCCCCGTGCGAACTCAGTCGTTTAATCTGATTCAAAATTCCTGAGCAAACAATGAGGATGATGATGGAAGCATCTTTCATAAACTTTTTAAAGCCGCAAGTTGCTCCTAGAGGTTGGGGAAAGGAGTCAGATTGTCAATGAAGACTGTTTCTAGCGTAATGTTAGTTCTGCTCATAACGAGCATGTTGGTATTGGCGCTTAAAATTCAACCTGTTAGAGCGATTGGACCCATTACCATCAATGCTGACGGAAGCATAACCCCGCAAACAGCACCTATTACAAGTATTGACAATGTTACCTACACCTTCACGGGTAACATTATCGCTGGTGATTACGATGGAGTTGAAGTTGAAAGAAGCAACATAAAAATAAACGGAAACGAATATACCATTCAAGGCCCAAGCCCAGGCACGCGCTCAATTTACGGAATTGCTGGCTTTCGCCTGTCCGGCATAAACAACATAACGATCCAAAACACAAACATCAAAGGATTTAATTATGCCATCACCCTCAATTCCTCTTCGCACAGCAGTATCAGCGGAAACAACATCACAAACAACAGCGATTTTGGTATCTGGCTTAAATCTTCTTCAGACAACAACATCAACGGAAACAACGTAACAAATGACTTCATTGGCTATCCGGATCCTACCTCTTCCAGTGACGTTGGCATTGGGCTTTATTATTATTCCAACAATAACAGTGTCAGCGGAAACAGAGTAACAAACAACGTATATGGCATTAGGATCAGTTCCTCTTCCAATAACAGTGTCAGCGGAAACAACGTAGCAAATGCCAGATACAGCATCCTTCTCGAGTATTCTTCAAACAACAACAGTTTCAGCGGAAACGACGTAGCAAACAACGACGTAGGCATCGGACTCCATTCCTCTTGCAACAGCAATATTGTCAGCGGAAGCAGCATAACAAACAGCTCGGGCACTGGCATCGCTTTTGAGTCTTCATCCAACAACACGGTCAGCGGGAACGACATAAGAAACAACGCTGGTGGCATCTGGCTCGACAACTCTTCCGACAACAGCATTTACCATAACAACTTTGTCGGTAACACACAACAGGTTTACACTAGTGTTTCGACGAACCTCTGGGACAATGGCTATTCTTCAGGCGGAAATTACTGGAGCAATTACACCGGCATTGATTTGAAAAGTGGTCCTAAGCAAGATCAACCAGGAAGCGATGGCATCGGAGACACTCCATACATCATAGATACAAACAACACCGACCATTACCCACTGATGAAACTTTATGTCACTCCTCCTTTAACGCAACATGACGTAGCCATCGCTGACCTCACACTTCTCAAGACTATCCTAGCAAAAGGCTTCAACACAAACGTAAACGTAACGGTCCAAAACCTAGGCAAATCCTCGGAAAGCTTCAACGTCACTGCAAGTGCCAATAGCACCATCTTCAGTGGACTAACTGTAAACATCACGGTTCCAAGCGGAGATTACGCATATGCTGCTTTGATGTGGAACACGACCAGTGTTTCGTACGGAAACTATACCATAAGCGCTTACGCTTGGCCCGTCTCAGGCGAAACAGACACGGCAGACAACACATTCGTTGGCGGTTCAGTGCTGGTCACGATTCCAGGCGACCTTAACGGCGACTCAAAAGTCACGCTTTCAGACCTGGTGATACTGGCAAATGCCTATGGAACGACCCCTGCATCAGGGGGCAAACCCGGAGTTCCACACGCGTGGAACCCCAACGCGGACATAAACGGAAACGACAAGGTAGACCTATCCGATCTCGTTCTATTAGCCCTTCACTACGGACAACACTACCCATAGCACGCGCTAAGCCGAAGCCATGATGACTCATGCGTGCTAGCTAGATTGCATCCTTTCCTCTTGCTGGCTGGGAGAAGGCGTTTGTCGCTCGTTACCGATTTCCCATTGCGCTGCACACAAAACCAAGATTATGGCTGTCTATAACTAGGAAGCGTTTCACCGGCACCCGAAGACCGTGCTTAGGCTTCGGCATGATGATCCACTCACAAGAAAATTGAAAGAAGATTTACGAAAGACCCATCGAATCTTCTTCCTACCCCCCCTCCCCTGCATATATGTATCCTTATTGTGTTGGAAAGCGACTGCCGCAAACGATGAATGAAAGAAGACTGTAATCTTCTTTCAAGCGTTGGGTTCTTTCTTTCCTTCAGGCTCAATGTAGAATGTCCGCAAATCCGTTTCAGTCATGCTTGGCATAGAAAAGTTTCCGTATCCTTCTTGGCACAGGGAAGAGAGAGAAGACATCTTGCAGAGTGTAGGCTTGAAGGTTGAGCATGGGGAGGAGATTGATTATGGAATGAGCCGGGGAGTCTACAAGACTGTGGGCGATCAAGAACACCTGGACATTGTTGAAAGCTACTTCCAGGGCATTAGCATGGGGAAGATTGCTAAGAAGCTGGACCGGTCAGCCGCTACGGTTCACTCTCAGATCCACAGTTATAACGATAGCATCGTCAAGCTGGGCTACTGTCTCGAGTGTAGACGCCTGAAGGGAACACATGAGATGATCAAGACAAGCGGTTAGGCAGGGCGGAAGGAGCCTTCTTTCAGCCGGCGAAAGGGCAAGACGCAAAAGTGCGCATTATTGACTCGCCACTTCAACTTTGACGCCAATAGAAGAGCATTCCACAAGTGTTAATTGATTGAATCATCTATTTCTAATTGCAGAAAGGAGAAAGGAAAAATGAAGAGAATACTTGTAATAGTAATGATTGTTTCGATTTTTCTCTCGATGCTTGCGGTATTAATTCCGAGCGTGGACGCGACGTATGACGCTACAATAAGCGCTTACTGCAACACGGAAGGCGTGGATGTCAGTGTGCGCATAATTATGGATGGTAATATTAACAGTACGATCACATCGTCTTACACTTTCACAAACTTGACTGGTTCTCACACCTTTACAGTTTCAGGCGCCGATGCGAGTGGTCACCCGTTCTTACAGTGGAGCACGGGCCAAACATCCACGACGATAAACGTGTCGTCCAGTGGAACCTACACGGCTTATTATCAAGCTTCCACTCCACCAACCCTGATCGTCACAATCAATGCACACTGTAACACTGACGGTTCGGATGTGAGTGTGGTTATTATGGAGGATGGGTCGTCGACAGGTTTCACTACTCCTACCAGTTTTGGCATAACAGGCACCCACACGTTCACAGTTGCAAATACGGACCCGAGCGGCCACCCATTCCTGCAGTGGAGCACGGGCCAAACATCCACGACGATAAACGTGTCGTCCAGTGGAACCTACACGGCTTTTTATCAGGCTGCCCCCTCACAGTCTTCGACCTCTGTTGTTTGTTCTCCAAACCCTGCCCCTGTTGGTTCATCTGTTACCTGCACCGCCACGGTGTATGGTTCCAACCCGACTGGCACTGTCACCTGGAGCACGAGCAGTATTTGGGGAAGCTTCAACCAGTCCATCTGCGCCCTGTCCAACGGAACCTGCTCTACCACGTACGTCGACAACACCACAGGTTCTGTAACCATCGCCGCCTCCTACAGTGGGGATTCGAACAACGCGCCAAGTAGTGGCAGCACCAGCTTGACTGTCACGTCTGGTGGGCCCGTTTATTACAGCGCGAACTATACGAGTGTTCAAGCAGCATTCGACGCTGCGCCATCTGGAGCAACCGTCATAATCGCCCCTGGCTTCTACACTGAGTCTCTAATAGTAGACAAGCCGTTCACGATTATCGGTGAAAAAGACCCGCCCGTGTTCGGCGGAGGAGCTTCAGGAATCTATCTTACGCTGATGTCTGGAGCGTCGGGCTCGAATGTCACGGGAATCGAGATAACAAACTACGATGCGGGCATACTCGTCGTCAACGCCAGCAACTGCAGAATCTACGGCAACATAATGGCTTCCATGGGCAGCAGCGGAATCGTGCTCGAGGGAAGCAACGCGACGCACAACGTCATATTCAGCAACATTTTCCAGGACGTGCCGACCCCAATCAACCTGACAACTTCCGCAGACAACAATACCATCTACGGGAACATAATCAGCTCCCAAGCTACTTTGACTCTTAACCTAGGTGCAAACGGAAACAGCGTGTACGAGAACTCCATATCAGCAAGCCAAGTCTTGTTGAACATCACAAACTCACACGGCAACAATTTCTACCACAACAACTTCTTGGCCCCCGTCCAGTTGACTATATCCGCCGCGGGAAACAACAACTGGGACAACAGCTATCCCTCGGGAGGTAACTACTGGAACAACTATGCTGGCGTAGACGTGAAAAGCGGCTCTGGACAGAACCTGCCGGGAAGCGACGGCATAGGCGACACGCCCCACATCATCGACGGCAACAACATGGATCATTACCCAATGATGAAACCCTGGCCCCTAGCGACTGGCCACTGCATCGCGGTCATCAGCGTTGTTACAGCCAAGGCTGTGGTTGGACAGGGTTTCAGTGCCAACATAACGGTCTGCGTGGCTGACAACGGCGAGTATAATGAGTCGTTCAGCGTTACCGTGTACGCGAACGCCACGGGCATAGGCACTCAACAGGTTAGCGGTCTGAATGCATCGTGTCAGATGGTTCTGACGTTCGTATGGAAGACTGCGGGCCTCGCCTGCGGAAACTACACGATAAGCGCTTACGCCCAGCCTGTTGCAGGCCAGACTGACATGTCAGGCAACGATTTCACCTTGGGCACGCTGAAGGTCACGGTTCCAGGCGACATTGACGGCAATTTCAAGGTTCAGCTCGCGGACTTGGTTATCCTTGCCAAAGCCTACAGCGCCAAACCTGGTAATCCAAACTGGAACCCCAACGCAGACATAGACAGCAACAACGCTGTCGGCCTCTCCGATCTGGTAGTATTGGCCCAGCACTACGGACAACATTTCTCATAACACTGGCTGCATAAACCTTAAGTTCAATCATGAGTACGTGAAGTTCGAGAAAGGAGAAACAGAAATGCGAAGAGCATTTGGAAAAACAGTTCTCTCAATCGTCGTGTTTTTTCTAATATTCTACATGATAGGTGCACCGAATGCTTCTGTCGAATCGGTAACATCAAGTTCGTCATCTGGACTCAATGTGCCTTCGTCAACGTTGACAATTGAGTGTTTGGTGAAGTAGAGTTTTTCTTTCTATGGGTTCGTTTTGCACAAAATAGATATCCGAGAAGAAAACAGTTCCAAGGATGGGATTCCCAATAAACTTTATCATTACCTTAAGCCAATCGTGATCAAGAGAAGGGGGAATAGTGAGTATTAGTAAGATTCGCTGTAGTGCTGTTTTCTTGGCCTTACTGATTCTGACTTCAGCCGTTTGTTTGCCTGTAAATGTTGCACAAGCACGAATGCAATCGGGTTCCAACACCTACGTAGCACAGAACAAATCCAACGCAACCAAAAATACTCTGGAAAGCGTTGCTGAGCAGCCCAAAATCTTGGAACATAAAGTCACAGCTCCTGAACTCATGGAATTGAAAAAGGAAGTTGGGCTATCAGACGGAGGAGAAAAACCGAATCAGATTGATGGGCACGGAACAGGTTTGCGTCCGCCCATGGAGGATGAATGGGCAAATATTGCAGACAGAATGTATGTTGTCGACAGTATCTCCTTTGATCCAGCGAATCAGATTCCATCCAGTGTGGACTGCTCGGAAGAGCCATGGTTTCCACCGATCGGAAATCAGGGTGCACAAGGCTCGTGCGCTGCCTGGGCCGTTGGATATTACATGGAGACTTTTCAAGAGGCAAAGGAGCACCAATGGAATCTCTCTGGAGCACAATGGCAAAATGGATATAACGGATACCCAACGCCTTCCTATCAGAGCATGATAACAAGCCCAAGTTTCCTTTACAATCTCATCAACGGTGGAGTTGACAAGGGAACATCAGCACCCAGCGCTATTAGCGTGATATGTTCTGTCGGGGCCTGCTCCTGGGAGAAAATGCCCTATAATGCGAGCGACTATTTTAGTTGGCCTTCTGAAGAAGCTTGGGGAGAAGCAGCACTTCATCGGGGTAATTACAGTGGATATGAAGAACTGCGGCTGACTACGGATGCTGGTTTGTCCAGCCTGAAGAATTGGATAGCCTCGGATAACCTTGCTGTCATAGCGATAGGTGCGGCCCAATATGAAAATCTCAGTAGCAATGACGTCTGGACTATAAGCAACGACGTAAATGCCCCTATCAATCACGAGAACACGATAGTCGGATACGACGATAATCTCCAATACACGGAAGAAGGTCAATTGCGACAGGGAGCCTTTAAGATAGCTAACTCGTGGGGTGTCGGATGGTATGGTGATCACAATTCCGACGGCTTCTACTGGATATCCTACAAAGCCATGCAACAACGAGTTATATACTGCAATTTCTGCCGCGACATAATCGGCTACGAACCGCAGCTTCTTGCTTCTTTCAGAATCAACTACTCAGACAGAGGCAATTGCACGGTCATTTTGGGGATTGGAAACCACAGTGACCCTATTGCCAAAAAACCATTTGGCGGCCCAGGCAGCCTAGTACGAGGTGGAAATCATCAGTTCTGTCCCAACAACATCGTATTGGATATTACGGAGTTCAAAGACGTGGTACCGAGGGTCTACGACAAATCCTTCTTCATTAGCGTAAGCGGCGGCAGCAACGTTACAGGAACGTTGACTGCTTTCTCAGTTCACAACGTTGTTTCTGGAGATCCACCGCTTACTATTGTGAATAATGGTACCGTGTTTGCAGACGTGTTCTTGCCTCATACCATCAACGTTCGCTCAGATTACTCGACGATACAGGAGGCTGTGAATTCAGTTGTCCTGGGTACCAGTGAAGACCCTGGAGTTATCATTAGTGTCCCGCCTGGAACCTACAACGAGAACGTACTTGTAAACAAGACTGTTTCTATAGTGGCCCAAAGCCCCGAAAACACATTCATAGGTGGCAGTCACTTCAACCCAGTGTTCGATGTACTCGCAAACAACGTGCACATTACAGACCTCACGATAGTAGATGGCGCATATGGTATTCTGATTGTCTCGTCAAACAACACCATTTCCGAAAACGCCTTGACAAACAACGGCTGTGGCATCTGCTTCAGCGGGCTTGAGGAGTCTGGTAACAATACTGTTTACCATAACAGCTTCATTAACAACACTAACCAAGTCATTTCAACTTCTGGATCGGCGAACGTGTGGGACAACGGCTATCCTTCTGGTGGGAACTACTGGAGTGACTATCCGACAAGGTATCCACATGCTGCTGAGATAGACCATTCAGGCTTATGGAACACACCGTATGTCATTGACGCAAACAATAAAGACAATTTTCCTCTGATGAGCCCTTGGAGCTCCTCCGCAACATACGGCGTTACTATCAACGCGTACTGTAACACCGAAGGGATAGATCTTGCTTTTTCCATCGCAGAAGACGGGTCGGCAACCGGCTACACTACGCCTCACACATTCGATGGTCTTTCAGGTTCTCACACATTTAAGATTCAGGGCGTCGACGTTAATGGTCATCCGTTCTTGCAGTGGAGCACTGGTCAAACATCCACGACCATAACCGTGTCGTCCAATGGAACCTACACGGCCTATTATCAGGCCCCCACTCCAACAACCTACAGCGCTACCATTAGCGCGCACTGCAACACTGAGGGTTCAGATGTTAGTGTTGCCACTGCGGAGGATGGGTCTTCTACGGGTTCATACACGCCTCACACCTTCGCCGAGCTAACAGGTTCTCACACCTTTACGGTTCCTAGCGCGGATGCGAGTGGTCATCCCTTCCAGCAGTGGAGCACGGGCCAAACATCGACGACGATAATTGTTACCAGTGGAGGAACATTCACGGCGTACTATCAGGCGGTTCAGCGTAGTTTGACTGTTTCCTCAGCTCATGACAGTCCGGGTCCGAGCGTTGGGGATCACCTTTACAGTGATGGTTCTTCTGTCACTTGCAGCGTGACGAGTCCTGTGACTGAGGGGAGCACTGTCTGCACTTGTACCGGCTGGACAGGTGCTGGCTCGGTTCCTTCAACCGGTACGGGTAAGGCTGTGACTTTCACGATATCTCAGAATTCGAGTATCACGTGGAATTGGCAGGGTGCGGCTGTTCAGTGGAAGTTGTCTGTTTCTTCGGTTCATGACAGTCCGAGCCCTCCCAGCGGCAACAGCTTTTACAATGATGGAACTCCCGTGACTTGCAGTGTTACGAGCCCGGTGACGGAGGGCGGCGTCACCTATGTTTGTGCTGGTTGGTCTGGTACCGGTTCTGTTCCGCCGAGTGGCTCTGGCACTTCTATGACCTTCACGATATCTCAGAATTCAAGCATCACCTGGGACTGGCAGATTATACAGCGTAGGTTGACCGTTTCTTCGGCTCATGACAGTCCGAACCCTGGTAATGGTGATCACTCCTACAGCGATGGTCAATCGGTGACTTGCAGCGTCACGAGCCCCGTGACCGAGGGGAGCACTGTCTGGACTTGTACCGGCTGGAGTGGCACTGGCTCTGTTCCGTCGAGCGGCAATGGCACTTCCGTGACCTTCACCATAACCCAGGACTCGAACATAACGTGGAATTGGCAGGTAGGAACGCTTGTGCATGATGTGGCCGTTACGAATGTTACGTCTTACAAAACTGTCGTCAGTCAAGGCTGCGACGTAAACATGACGGTAACCGTCCTAAACCAAGGGGACTTGACTGAAACCTTCAACGTTGCAGCCTATGCCAACACAACTTCTGCCGCTTCACAGAACATCACATTATCAAGCGGAAACTCGACAAACATCACCCTCACCTGGAACACCACCGGCTTCGCTTGTGGTACTTACAGTGTAGTCGCTTATGTGACGCCCGTTCCTGGCGAAACCAACACGACAAACAACAGCCTTACAGGCGGCTTGATAGTCGTCACTATTCCAGGCGACCTCAACGGCGACTTCACGATTGGGCTCAAAGACCTTGTTATCCTAGCACAGGCCTACGGCTCTGTGCAAGGGGATTCAATGTGGAACCCGAACGCGGACTTAAACGGCGATGGCAAGGTAGGCCTCGCAGACCTCGTCATACTGGCACTGCATTACGGACAACACTACCCATAACACTGACTGCATAAACTTTAAGTTCAATCACGAGAACGTGAGTTCGGAGAAAGGAGTCAGATTGTCAGGGAAGACTGTTTCTAGCGTAATGTCCGTTTTGCTCGTAACGAGCATCTTGGTATTGGCAGTTAAAATTCAACCTGTTAGGGCAGGTGGAACCATTTACATCAGGGCTGATGGGAGCATTGACCCGCCAACAGCCCCAATTTCAACCTTGGACAACGTGACTTACACGTTAACAGGCAACATTACCAATACCGATACTTATGCGCATGCGCTGATTGTGATTATTAGAAACAACACTATTGTTGATGGGGCAGGCTACACACTTCAGAGTTCACAACTCCCAAGCTTCTTTGACATCGGAATAACCTTGTTTCAAGTAACAAATGTGACAGTGGAAAACATGCAGATTAGAGATTTCAGCTCTTTCGGCATCAGGAGTGATACTTCTTCCAATAACACGATAGTGGAGAATAACTTAACAAACTGCTGGCCAGGCATCGCGCTCTATTACTCCTTAAATACCACAGTAAGCGGAAACAACATAGTGAACTGCTCGGAGGGCATCAAGCTCGATTTTTCTTCAGGTAACAGTTTGAGCGGTAACACATTCACTGATGCTGGTCTTGAGGTTTCGCTCTCATACCGAAACTTGGTGGAGAACAACACTGTGAACGGTAAGCCACTCGTCTATCTTGAAGACGTGATAAACTCCAGTGTGAGCGATGCAGGACAGGTATTGTTGGTCAGATGTGACAGCATTCTGGTTGAAAACCTCAGCTTATGCAGAACAACTGTTGGTGTAGAGTTATGTGAAACAAAAGACACCATTATTTGCGGGAACAACATAACGAATGACTTACTAGGCATCCTGCTCGATTCTTCTTCTGCCAACAGCCTAAGCGAAAACAGCATAACGGCAAACGACTATGCTGGCATCTTCTTGTTTTCTTCGCCTAATAATGAGATCTATCATAACAGCTTTGTAAACAATGAACATCAAGTAGTATGTTATGATGACTTGTATAATGTTTGGGATGCTGGCTATCCTTCGGGCGGAAACTACTGGAGTGACTACAGCGGGATAGATGATTGTTCTGGACCTGAACAAAATGTGCTCGGTAACGACGGCATAGGAGATACCGCATACTCAATCGATGCAAACAACACTGATTCTTATCCCCTTATGGTTCCGTTTGGGACCTCATACTCGAGCTACGATTGGCCTATGTTTCACCGTGATCCCAGCCACACAGGCTGTACAAAAGATAGTCTTTCATTACCATTACGCCTAAAATGGAACACTACTTTAACCGACTTAGAAGATCCTACAATTTACTGTTCACCAGTCGCAAGAGGAGACTACTTGTACGTGGGAGGAAAAGGTAGATTCTACGCATTGAACGCATCTAGCGGGAAAATTCTTTGGAACGTCTCCATGACTGATTGGATATGTGGCTCTCCCGCAGTTTCAGGCGGATTGGTATATGTCGGCTCGGACAAGCTGTACTCGTTCGATGCCCGGAATGGAAGTCTAGTATGGAGCTATATGGAGTCGTCTACTTCGGATGCTTTCATCTATTGTTCACCTACAATCGCCTATGGAAATGTCTATGTAACAGGAGGATATGCAGTGTCAGCTTTAAGGGAAGACACAGGGGAACTTGTTTGGTCCTATAGAGCAGGAGATGTGTTTTACGTCAACTCACCAGCTGTTAGCTATGGAGTTGTATATGTGGGCAGTTTTGATTACAATGTTTATGCTTTGGATGCATTCAACGGTTCAGTCATTTGGAAGTCACCTACTCCAGGTTTCCTTGATTGTTCCCCGTCAATCAACGATGGGATCGTTTATGTGGCGGGTCATTTTGGTGGTAATTCTGGTGTGAACGGCCCTGGCATGCTTTATGCATTGAACGCAAGCGATGGCACACAACTTTGGAATCGCACTTTTGGGCGTCCGGTCTTCGGAGGCACACCTGCTGTTGTTAGTGGCGTAGTCTATGTGGGCAATGCAGATGGAAACTTCTATGCACTTAACGGATCGAATGGGGAAATCATCTGGAAGAAAGACTTCTTAGCGTCAATGTCATTCAGTTCCCCCGCTTTCGTGAACAACGTGCTTCTTGTCGCTGTAAATACGCTGCGCACGCTATATGCGGTGAACGCTGCGGACGGTGAGGTCTTTTGGAATTGCACAGTTAGAGGTTTAATCGATGATTCTCCCGCCGTCGCTGGGAAAACTCTGTATTTTGGAGATACTAACGCAACTGTCTATGCATATGAAAGTAATCCAACGTTTCACGTCATTCTAGGCGACATTAACGGCGACTTCAAAGTCAGTCTAGCCGACCTTGTCATCTTAGCACAGGCTTATGGCTCTAAACCTGGAGATTCAAACTGGAATCCTAACGCAGACGTGGACGGGAACGGCGCAGTCGGTCTCTCAGACCTTGTCATATTGGCGCAGCATTATGGGCAACACTACCCATAATTTTCATAGTTCAAAGTGCATGCTCGCCATTCATTTATTCAGTGTCGTCTTCGCGTCCCCAGACACAGAAAGAAAAAGGGGAATGAGCTGAACGGTTTCAACATTGTTTGATGGTTCGTTAACAGACCGATAATGAACCCACCGAACTAGCCGAATAGCGGGGGGTTCATAGAACTTTGTTTCAGCTAGTTTTAAGTTCACTATCCTACTATAGATTGTATTGCAGAATATGCATAAAGCGCGTGCGCTATGCATAAATGGAGAAAGGAACAATGAAAAAGCAGATTGTCAACGCGATGGTTATCGCTCTCCTTTTTATCTCAAGTTTTCCAATATCGATGACTCGACGCGTAGCAAGTCAGGAATTTCAGTATCCACCAAGACCTTACATATTCATAGACCCTGCTTCCAAGGGTGCGGCAATAGGACAAATTTTCACTGTCAACGTCAAAATAAACGCATCCAGTTTCTGGGATGTATCAGAGTACGAATTAACGGTTGAATACAATTCAACAATCATAACGCTACTCAACGCAACCGAAGGCGGCTTTCTGAAACAGGGTGGTGCATCTACATTCGGCTTTAACGACACGTCGGTGCCTGGAGTAGTTCATGCAGTCGATGCCAAGGTGTCCGACCCAGTGCCTTCAAGCGGAGTTGACACTCTACTCACACTACAGTTCAATGTTACCTGTCAATTCTCTCATCAACCAATATCCTGTAATCTGGAACTGAAAAACACGGACATAATGCTATGGGTTCACCCAGAACGCAATATTGCGCCGTGGAACTGGACCTTGATTACAATAGGGCCCTGGTCACCATATGACCCTAGACCTGTACCTCCAGCTTTGCCTTACACTCATTACACGGTAGGGGGCACGTTCTCGGTGAATCTTGGCGACGTCAACAATGACGGTGCCATCAACCTGCAGGACCTAGTTTCCTTCGCCAGTGCCTACGGTTCAAACGCGGGATCGCCAAACTGGAACGAAAGGGCCGACCTGGCACCTCCTTTTGGGCAAATAAGCCTCACAGACCTAGTCACGTTCGCGGTCTACCACAACAACCCATAATCCTTTTTCTAGAACTAGCACACGCTTCTCAGAACGCATCCAGCTTCTTCTGTTTCTAAACTCCCTTATCGGTTCAGTCTAGAAGTTTCGCGCCGCACAATGGACATTTAAGCGGATAATTCTCTTTGCTCATCATTCTTATTCCACAACCGAAGGAGATGCAAATATCGCATTTTGGACAATGATAGTTTACTCCATGAATAGCGCGCGCTTACTCTTCATCAAGTCTCATTTTGTCCCAACAACAATAATGTCTTCACTATGCTCATGGCTGAATCTGGCAAATTTGAAGTCTCCATAAATCTTCAATTGCCTGTATCCTATTTTCATCATCAATTCTTTGAGTTTCTGTGCCGAAACAATCCTGTAGTCCACCGAATCCGCTTCAAACGTAGGTTTTTCATTGAATTCAAGAAATGAAATGACGTTGAATTTCACCTTCGTTCTGTAGAAATCAAGCACATAAAAGAAGATTTTTCTATCTCCGTTTGGCTCTTTATGAAAATGTATTGGAAAAATCCGTCTTCTTTCTCTGACCAACTTTGGCAAGTTTCTTATTTGGATTATGACAACGCCTTTGTTCCTCAAAGCATCATACATGCTTCTTAGAGCGGACAGAATGCCTTTCTCTTCTAACTCGTGATTCAGAGAATTGCCCAAACAAACAACACAATCGAACTTCCGTTCAAACACGTCAGTTAGTCTCTTGAAATCGGCTTGAACAAAATCCACTCTTGTTCCTAACAGTTCTGCGTTCCTCTTTGCTTTGTTTATCATTTCGATGCTAACGTCACTACCTGTGGCTTCAAAACCGAGTTGTGAGAATTTTATGACATGTTTTCCCGTTCCACATGAACAGTCCAGTATGGATTTCACGCTGTGTTCCTTGAAAATGCTGCTGAAAAACGGCAAGTCTTCATCGTATCGCTTATCCGAAATCATCACGTCATATTTGCTGGCAAACCTATCATAGAACTCTGCGGACTGATTCTCCATACGATAAGAGCATTTGTCATTTCGTAAAAGTCTTTCTAAAATCAATTGTTAGTTTCAGCTATAACTTTTGCGCAAAATCGGATCACTTGGATTGCAGAGCTAGGTTAGAGAAGAAACTCGATAACTTTGGTCATTTCTCTCATCAAACATGTTTCCACAAGCGATAAGAACGTAGAATCTAATAGTGTCCTATTGACAGATCCAGTGGAGGGGTATTCTTGACATCTCTTGAACATGGTCGCGTTCCAAGTCCTCGTCCCATCGCCTCAAAGGAGGTTCCTCTGGTCGATAGAACTGAAGAAATGAATGTATTGAAGGAGGCTGTTTACAGGGCAGTTCACGGCGAGGGCGGGCTTGTTTTCATTCATGGCGAGGCTGGAATTGGAAAGACAAGACTGCTACGGGAGCTTGGTGCTTATGCACGATCACATGGAGTGCAGGTTCTATATGGCAGATGCCCAGCACTGTTCAGGATGGATGGTGTTCCTCCCTATGTTCTGTGGAAGGAGGTTATCAAAGACTATCTGGGAGAACGTACTCCTGAGCAGCTGTACAGAGTCATCGCGCGCGCGCTTAAGTTTGACGAACCTGCCGTCACCAAGCGAAACCCGAAAATGCTTCCTGCTAAGGTTCCAAATGCCTTTGATTTGGAGGGGATTATCCAAATAGAACCTTTCTATTTCGCATGGTGAAAGCAAGGTCCGCCACAAGATAGGCGGCTGCTGTGGAAGGTTAAAAAGAGTTTGTCAATACAACATTTTTGAGAAATAGAGAGAGTCTAAGGTCTAAGTGAAGCTGAATCACAGACCTGACAATTGTTGGTTGGATGATTAGGAATGAAGGAAGTATTTGTTGACGCTAGAACGCGGGACGAGGTTGCTGTGCTAGTCGTGGATGGTAAGAAGTCTTTGCACTCACTTACGGACTATGTGGAAAAGGGGTGGATTAAGCGCAAAACGAAGAGGGATGCTCTTGAATCTGAATGTTGTGCGATTCTGTTAGCTTTGACCGTTGTTCACGAAGACATAGTCCTCTGCTCTGATAGAGACGATCTAGTTAATCACTTGAATGGGATAGAAAGCCCAAAGATTGAAAGAAAACTTCATAACTGCATTCGCGAAATCAAAGAACGTATCCGAGGAAGAAAGGTGGTTTTCAAGTGGGTTCCAAGAAAAAGTAATCCAGCCAGCAGTTTGGCAACTAAGGATTAAGTTTAGCGCGCGCGCTCGCTAGGGAAAACCTAAAAATTAAAACAAGTAACGTTTAGAGTATAAGGAGAGAAAACAAGGGGGTATCCATTGAAGTATTCTTTCAACAAAGCAGATTTTCGCAATTTAAAAGGGAAAATCGCTGAGAGACTTGTAAATTGCTACATCGAAGAAAATGTTATTCCGCTGTTACAAAAGAGTTGGGATAAGGTCATTTTTGCCCCTCACGTATGGTTTGGCGACGAAGTGGAGGAAAACAAGCATAGACCAGATTATATGAAGATTTTTTGGAGGCGTGAGGAGAAATTCTTCATAAAGAATAAACTGTTCCCAACTCAAGGCTTAATGGTCAAATTCAAAAAGCTAACAAAAACACTTCAGAACGTTCCTGATGGGTTCTTATTTAAGTTGAAGCCTACAGGTGAACATAAACGTCTTAAGGAGGCTCTTAAAGAACTTCAAGTACCATCCTCTTGGAAAGAGGGGGATTATACTTTCAACTATCAAGAGCAAAATGGTGACGAATTGCTTCCTACAGTTGATGGAGACATCGAAGTTATTGAAATAAAATCCGATAAATCAAATGTTCCATCCCATCAACAGCAAAGTTACAGAAAAATTGTGAAAGAAGGATACATAATCCGTTTTTTTCACGTTGACGAATCTTTGTTTATCAATAACGAATTTGAGATTGAAGAGAAACTTATTACTGAACCAAATCAAATTGTGACTTTTCCCATAAAGCCAAAATAGAGCTTGAATTTTCTAACTTTTGGCTTTGCCGTGTTTCCGACAGAAGTCGTGCGCTTCCCAAGATTCACCATTGACTTGCCGATCAACTGCATTCCGATAGGCTTCCCTCTCCCGATTGAAAGGGTTACATTCGGAGAAAACGGCATGGCAAACATGCGCCTATTTTCTCGAACTGTTGGGGACTATTCGAAGACTCTGCTCAGGAATTTCTATCAAAGCAACCATTCTTTCGAATTTTGCTGCAATCTTTTCGAGAAAAGGTTTTTCTGATTCGAAAAACTATATTCTGTCTGGTGGTTGGCGTGAGAAAGCAAAACCAAGAAGAAACTCGAAAGGCAATTGTTAAGATACTAAGAATGAAGGGGAGGCCGCAAAGGCAAACCGATTTGGCAAACGCTCTTGGACTGGCTGATTCGACGATCAGCTATCATCTGAAGCCTTTAGAGGAGGAAGGTGTGATTGCGGTAGATAAAAGAAAGTTCTACATGCTTGCAGCAGAGGGAGATGTCGAGGAAACTATCCTGTCTGTTTTTAAAGAGCATGGGCCATTCGAGAAAGGCGACTTGTTCAAACTTGAGGAACTCAAGGTTTTCGGAGCAAAGATTCGTGCTGCATATCAGAACCTCATCACTAAAGGCTTGCTTGTTGAACAAGATGAAAAAATAAAACTCACTCGATGGGGCACAGAGAGACTAAACGTCTGTTATGTCTGCTACAAAGCTGTCACGGGACTATCCGTTGCGAATTTTGTGACCGAGCATATGATGCATCGGTATGAAGATGGTTCTTCAGCGGGTGCTGAAATCATAACGGACGTTGTGATCCATCCAGAGTGTTTCCGCAAAATCGCAAATGAACAGCTTGAAGAGTGGGGTGGCCCGTTCATTCCAGACAAATGCTTTTGCGATTACTGTGGCTTGCCTTTGGGTGTAGACTTCTATCGAATGCTAATAGAAAACACGCAGTACGTATCGCTTGACGAATTGAGTAGGCACATGCTTCAGTTCGAAAATGAGACTGTTAGAAAAAAGAAGCTGAGATTCTCGAGCATGGGAAGATGTGGCACAGAGGAATTAGTAGCAGAATTCGAAAAAGAAGCCAAGAAGATGAAACGGAACTATGATTCGGCTAGAAGAGAACAAGAACTTTACAATGCTTATCGAGAAATCATCAAAGAGAAGAAAGATCGGATGGAAAGAATAATACGAGCTTTCTATTCTCCGATTGAAAGGGCATATAGCTCAGTTGCCACGCCTGACCTGATGGAAACTGTTACTACAACCGAATCAAACCCTGATGCCAAGCCAGACACCTTGGAATACGTCCCTCACAAAGGAGAGTACACCATCATTTTCATTGGGAGCGATGGCAAAAGACTACACCCATACTGCGCGCGCGCTATATGTGCAGCTCGACCAAAAGCTATTCAATGAGACCCAGGACGAATTCATCGTAAAGACAGCAAAGACACCCGAGGAAGCGGCCAAACTGATAGAGGTAGGCTTCCAACTCGAAGATACCATAGACGGCATACACTTATACCGAAAACGCAAATAGGATGTTACGGGGTTGGGTAAAAGCATGGAAAAAGCGGCCGGGGTGAGGTAGCTTGGTAGCCTATAGGCCTGTGGAGCCTAGCGCCCGGGTTCAAATCCCGGCCCCGGCCCTCCACAAAACCCTCTTGGAAAGAGTCTTTACCGAGAATTTCGGAACTGGGTTTATCTTGGGTTTGTATGTAGTCTATAATTGAGGCTAGGGCTTGTTCGCAGATTCGGCTTATGTTGGGGTTGCGGTTTCTTGCTTCGTCTAGGATGTGGGGCGATATTGTGATTCCAACCGTTTTTCGCGCTTGTTTTCTTGACTGAATAACTCGAGTAAAAGTGAACAAATCACTCGAGTTGTTTTGCTTGAACTCACGTTCATTCATGGCAAGCCACCAGTCTTTGACAGATAGCTCTCCAAGTAGCCACAATTCTCACATGCGTAAGCTACAAGCCACTTCTTCTCAGTCAGCAACTTTCTCTGCTCTGAATCCTCGAAAACCAAATCATAGTGCTGGATGGGACTATACCTCGCAAGAAGCTTACCCATCCTCATTTCTCTACCACATTTGGGGCACTTCTTAGCTTCACTCATGGCTTATTCCTCCCTCTTCGCTTTCTCATAGAGCTCTATGTAACCACACTTTCCACTTACATATGGAAGAATCTTTCGTGGCTTCCAGATCCCTCCAAGTGTTGAACGCGGAAGCAACTCAGCCTTTTCCATCACTCCACCACATTTGGGACACTTGATCTGATTGCTATTCTCATTCATGGCTTAACACCTTCTTACTCTCTGACTTTCGTTTATCTCTAAATCGCTCAAAGGCAGGCTTCAAAGCAAATATCAGCATCCCTTCGTAGCCTCTTTGGCTTTCTTCAGATTTGAACACGGTATGGGCATATACACTACCGCAATAGGAGTATTCATAATCCTTGGCGCGAACAAGTACCGACATAGAAAACTTGAAGAGCCCTCTGAGAATTAGACGCGCTACAAGCTAGCCTAGAACCTTCAAGCCCGCCTTGTTATAGCGCGGGCGCTGGCCTTGTATGTTATCTCCATTATAGAGTGCTTGTCAGGATGACGAACAAATATAACGGAACAAGCGCTGTTTTCGCACCAGTACTTAGCCCTGCGCGTGTTCTTTTTCAATGGTTTTCCACATTCTGGGCAATTAACCATCTTCAAATTCCCCCTTGGATGACTAGAAAAGATGATGCAAAAATGTTGTGAATCTCGGATATTGACGGGAACTCTGTTTCTGCTAATCGATCGATTTTGGCAAGCGGCTTCGCTCGGATCGTTTGGAGTTTGGCGAAGCACGCTATGTAGTTTGGGTTTGGTTTGGGGTTTTGGGATAAAACTTTACCCCAACCAACCAACTACAAGCTAGCCCAGAATCCTCAAGTTAGCATGCCCGCAGAATGATGAGTCCAGAAGTGTTTTAAATAGCAACTGCAAAGAATATTACGGAAGGTTGAGGGGAAGGGCATATTTTTTCCCTTTCTCCTATTGCCCTTTCCCTCCATCCCTTCTCCTTCTCGCGCGCAATCTTGACACTAAGTACCATCCACATATGGCTTGTGGAAGGTAGTTCTAGAAGAATCATCTATTCAGAGCGCTAGGGTTCTAGGCTAGCTTGTAGCTCGCGCTGATGGAGAAAGAATATTAGCGCGAGCCACGCAAAGTTTGGCGGGAGAATCCGTTACTACAGGCTCAATGAAGCTTCACGCAGAGCAAAAGCGGTTGAGAACCTGATAGAAGTTTTTTAACATGGTCGTCTGGATTGGGAGAGCTTTCGAGAGGTATAATGCCTCCCGTACTGCATGGTGTCGCAAAAAGACTTAAACCTCTTATGCTTACGTGTTCATGAAGGTGGCGAATTCTGTCAAATTCTCGTAGTGGGTTCTGGGGCAGTACAAAAGAATCAGCTTATACTGCGCGAGCGCGAGTTTTTCTTGCTGTGTTGGGTGGTGCTGGAATCGGAGCGGGTGTGGCAGTTATTTTGTTAGGAAGAATATTTGTGGAAGTACTTGTATCTCTGAACCCTAATGTTGTGATTACTCCCAACTTCTATGTCATAGAAAATGTAATTGGTTTGGCTCTTGTTTTCTTGGGTATTTTGAGCGCGATCATTGGAATCTTGGCTATACGACATTCTCATAAATCAGCAATACCACCACCTTGATTCTTTTCACGTCTAAAAAACGGTAGACGAAAGCGCGCCCTTGCAGTTTGAAACACCAGAGCCTAGCCCTGACGTGAGCGCCAGCGCCCGCGGAGCGAAATGGAAGGGTTATGACGGAGCAACGGCAGTATATGTGAATTGGTTGCCCTTCGATGACTTTATCTCGACTTCATACTGATTACCAGCGATCCATGGGTAATCGAGCGTTTGAGTCGTGTTCCCGTTTGCTGGCACGGTGAACTGGGCGGCGAGCAAGTTTGCACCGTTGTTTACGTAGATTTCGGTTATTGTCACTGGAGAAGTGCCCGTGTTCAATATCGTACGTCAATCACGTTGGCCGCCGTACCGAATTGCACGCTTCTGATCTTCAGTTGTTCCGTCGCCATCCAGCCGAATGTTTTACCGCGCGCCCTCGGATTTCTTGAAAGAACACGAATCCTTGGAGCGCGCGTAATCGCCCACTTGTGAAGATTGAACGAGAAACTCTCAAACAGGCGGTCTGACATGTTTCTTGTTTTCTTCGTTCAAACGCATCCAAGCTTCGAAATCTTTTGGCGGAGGATGTTCCTTGAACAGCTTTTTTCTCTCAGCCTCCAAGAAGGCGTTCTGTGCGCCTACAAACTCTGCGGCGGTCTGGATAGTATGTCCGGATTTGTAGGCACTGTAGAACACGTCAGTGGTTTTCTCGCGCCAGTTTTCGTCTCTGAGAAGGTGATGTTCAAGAATCACGTCAGGAACTGCTTCCACGATTCTCTTCAGGCTGCTCAGGGCGTTTTGGGCGTGTTCTTCACTGACCTTAAAACCTGTAAGATAGAGGGGTGGGCCACCGATCATCAGGAGCTGAGGTTTTTCATGGATAACCATTTCAAGGGTGAGTGTAGACATCGGTCCCTGAATGTCTGGCGCAAATAGGAACCTTTCACCCTGAAACTCTACAGTTGTCATCAGAACCCATCCCAATTCCGAGTTTTCAAGCCCATGAGGAACGGGCTCTGAAAATCTAATCTTCGTACTCCCAAAGGCGAAAGTTTTCCCGTCTGCGACTTCAAACTTTGAAACGTATCTTCCGCTCGTTCTCTGGAACAGCCACCCTCTTTCCCGTTGACTGTAGTTGATCTGTTCCCTGGGGTTTTTTGCCAAAACGTGCTTGCCTTCGTATATTTGCCTCGCAGTGTCATCGGCCTTGGTCCAATTGCAGAGCCAGTCTTCGAAGGAAGGTGTAACGTGATCATGATGATAATGACTTATAGTTACAAGCTCAGCTTTCTCACTCGCTTCGGCAATCTTCCGGCGGGCCTCGATAATGGCCCTAAACTCTTGAGGATGAGGCGGCAGCCCGTAACGGATGGGACACAGGGACACGCCACCGTCCAATAGAACCTTAATGTCGCTGGTTTCAACGTAAGTGCACATAGATCTAACGCCGAAACTCTCCGCAGCCAAGGGAACAACGCGAATGTGCCTCAACATGACGACTTAATAAGCCCAGACTGAGGCGTATAAACCTTTTATCCAAGCCCACCCGTTAATTTTGCTTGGCTGGCGATGAAGACTCTGGCCCCCATGAATCCAAGATGATTGTGATCTTGAGTGCGGAGCCCGCTATTATCATTCAAGGCTCACGCAGCTTCAGATCCCAAGAAACACCCATGAACAGACAGTTTTCCGCTGATGCCTTTGTATACGAAAACGTCTCTGGGCTAATAGGTCCTGCAATCATGCCTACGCATGCTACGGCATAAGTGGGGGGTGCAGGAGCAGGCCGGTTTGCATCACACGCCAGATTCAAACGTCTGCACCAACTTGACCTGCACCAGCGTCCCCACCCAAAGCTGCGCTGGAGCCATTCTACCAACGAAAAACCATCCACACGCCCGTCCACACGCCCGTCCACTCCCTCAAGAACTGTTACCAAACAACGTTACATCTGATGTGACTGATGAGAGTGAAGTCGACTCTGAACGAAGAAATCTCCATAGATTCTACGTGGACTGTTACCAAACAATGTTACATCTGTGGTAACACAGGAGAGGTAGGGGGCCAACTATGAGAGCTCTGCCCGCACACACGGCAACATTACATCTGATGTGTGTGCAGAGAGGAGGGGGCCAACGTTGCAGCATCGTCACAGATTACAGATTACATCTGATGTAAGTAACAGGGGGGGTCAACAATTGAGCATTACGATGCAACGTTGCATCTGGCCTTACAAATGAAGAGAGGGGGTAGGCTTTTGTGTTCGCTCCTATTTTTCTTTAGGAGGCTTCTCCCACAGTTCAAACTTCTTCTTCTTGAGTTCTCTCCTTTTTCTGTGCAGATACCTGTAAACAGTGCCGTGCATGCTGCCCTTGATAAGCATCTCTATTGCTTCTCTGGCAATCTGGACCTGTTCGAGCGTTCCGATTATGCCCACCGTGTGACCGTAAACCGAGACGTTTGTATCCGTAAGCTCCTCGATTATTTGGCGAGTCTTGCCGCTCATTCCTATTATCCGTCCCTGAACCCTCTTGATGTCAGCTTCAGACTTGCCGAAAACGCTCCGCAGGTCAATCAGGTCTAGCATGGCCTCTTCGTCGCGCACCAGCCTGAAAGCATGTTCAGGGGAGAAGCCTCTTCCAATGGCTGTTATAAGGTCCTTAGCCTTGAAAAGCGTTGACGGATCATCAGCCCTCTCTGCCACCGCAATTACCACGTCGCCAGCTTCGCTGTCGATTTGAAGCTCCACATTCAGCTTCTCCTCAATGTGCTTCTTCGTTTTGCCTTCCGGCCCGATCAGCACGCCCACCCGTTCTTTCGGAATCTTCAGAAACGTGTTAGCTCTCGCCACGACCCGTGACCCTCCTGTAGCTCTCGTCAACCAAAGGAACCTCTACACCCAGCCGACCGAAATACTTGTTCAAGTTTGTCAAATCTCTCCGCAGAAGGAAATCTGCCATAGGATGAACGAGTGGAACAGCCTGCGACACGTCAAACAAAACTGGCCGCCCCCTCCAAACCATGACGTTGTACTCGCTCAAATCCCCGTGGACAAGCCCAGCTCTACTGTAAAGTCTCTGCAGGTAAACCAGGAGCGTCTCATAGATTTTCTCCGGGTTCTTCGGAGTCTTCTCCTTCAGAGAAGGCGCGCCCTCTCCGTTTTCCCCGATGAACTCCATGACGAGCACGTTGTTTCTCACTGCAAGGGGTCTTGGCACCCTTACTCCAGCACGTCTGGCAAGCTCCAAGTTCTTGAATTCCTTCTGGGCCCACGCGAATATCAGTGAACGAGTATCGTGCTTCACACCTTTGAACCGTGGATCCCCCTCAATGTACTTGACAAGACCCTTGCGAAATTCAGCAGAAACGACCAAGTAGATTTTGATCGCTAACTCCTTCCCTTCCTTGTTCTTTCCCCAATAAACCCGAGATTCCTTCCCTGCTCGCACCACGCCGTGAATTTCGTCAATTGTACCTCTGTTCATGAAGTCATAGACTACCATCAAGGTCGAACGGTCAAAAACCTCTTCAAGAACCTCGTATTCCTCGCTTCTCTTCTCCTTCATCAACTGGTCCGTTTCGTAACCCTTCTCCTTCTTCAAAAGCCTTTGATCCACGTGCTTACGATAACTCATGAATCTCGCCTCACTTGCCGCAGCGAAGAACTATATTGTGATGTAACCCTTTTTGCGAAGCATTTCTGCCTGCGCTCTTGTGTAACGCCAAATCAGATCCCCTCGCTTGTCAGTCTGAAAATCCCATGGCGAGACTAGAACAACGTCTCCTTCACGTATCCAAACCCGCCTCTTCATCTTCCCACGAATACGACACAAACGCTCTTTACCATCCTGACACTTAACAAGAACACGGTCAAAACCAAGCAACTTTATCGCCACACCCAAAATATCGTTTGCGGAGGGCACCACTAACTGGTTCAGCTCTCCTTCGCTCAACACTTTCTTCTTACCCAATCAGGCACCTCAGGCACAATTGGCTAAAAGAAGTTACTTCTTCCTTTTAAAACTATGTTTGCCAACACAGTCGAAATCCTGAGAGCATCTTCCTTATCACTCAAGAGCCAGTGAGCGTCAACGCCAAAACCAAATCAACCCATAATCGTGCACTCGCACAGTCACAGTTTCACGACTTGCGCGTGCGGTATGCCTTCTATGTTAAGCACGGCTTCCGGATGCACATAGCCTTTCTCAATAGCCTTCTTCACAACGTTTCTGCCCACCATGTTCACGATGGTAGAGTTATCAATCATGGAAACAGCTTCTTCAACGTTGACTATTGCGCCCCTATAGAAGTCTTCTTTGACGCAGAAAACTATCTTTCCCTCCCGCAACGTCCTTCCGAGGATTTCAACGTCACATATAGCCAACAACACGTTTCTGCCGATTCTTTTGATGTTCATGTAGACTTCCAATATTGAAACGCTCTCAAAGCTGCTTAATCGACGATTTTGCTCCACACGCTTGGCACACCAAGAACGAAAGACGTTTCTCTTTAACTATCTTCGTGTCAGGACGCTTGCACACGGGACACACTACGTAGCTCTCCAAGTACCTCTGTATGAGCCTCCCAAAAGTGTCTTCTGAAAACTTCCCCTGAAAAATAACCCTCGACCCTTGTACAGTGGCGGCTGTGGCCATCTCACCAGTTAAGAACTTCAGCATATGCTGTGGGTCACGATTCAAGGCATCAGCAACCTCTTTGAAATTGTAAATCACTGTACGCATGCCTATCCTTGCATAGTGCAACCTCGGAATCTCCAAACGCTCACTCTTGACACCTACCTCCGGTAACTGGGAACGCGCCCTCTTCAGCAGCTCCTCATAGTCGTATCCCAAGACTGACTCCCCAACAGCAACATGGCACACCATCCTATTAAACACTTTTTCCCTGATCAAGACCCGTCATTTTCGCTTCCAAAACCGCTTTCTGCTACCGTCTCGCCCATCCATTGTCTAACACTAACAATGAGAGTCGGTCCCTGCAAATTGCAGACATCTCGCATAACCTTTCTTCTATCTCTTGGGACGCCGCGAGAATCTGGGAAAGAAACGCCCAGTTCTTTTCTGATACTCGATGTATTCATTTCCAAAGCGTCGGGTCAGAAGCTCTTCTTCTCTGATCGCGACGGCATAATATCCCGGGATTCCAGCAATTGGCAAAAACGCCAGCAAGTTAGGCCAGACTAGCGGCATACTGATGAACATGAGCATATAGGCGAGGTATGACGGATGTCGCACATAGCGATACGGTCCCGAAGTGATAAGCTTATGGTCGCATTTCATCTCCCACGAGGCAGCGTATACACCTCTGACCATAACACTCCAAATAGATATCAAGTATCCCGTGGCGGCCAGGGCTAAACCAATCAATTGGATGTAAGGGAGTAGTTCAAACCCAAAACCCAGCGGGATGGAGTTTGGATTAGCCAGACCTGAAAGCGCAAGAAAAATGTATAAGATGGTCTCCAGAGACAAGGCAAAGGTCGCCAACGCAGCCGTGCCAACTGCGACACCAGATGGTCTCTCGATTTCTGCGTAGGATTCTTCATCTTTTCGCCGTCTGTGAACTATTAGGATATTGTGCAGGTTGGTTGCTGCAAAGGCTCCAACGCAAATGAGGAGTATTGAAGCGGCGATAGTCTCCGAAAACATCTTTTATGAGGTCTGCGAGTGCAAGTTTATAAGCGTAATGTTTGCGGCACCTGATTTCCGAAATGGAGAAAGGGGGGATGCCCTGTCCCGCGCCTTATCAGTTTTCATGCAAGGAGAATTGGTAGTCTTTCAAAAAGCTTAAAGAAGTAATGGCAATTTAGTGTACATTCTTAACGGTGAAACTCTTGAGCAAGCCCGGTCACCCTTACATTCCTAACTCAGCGGCTGATACTAAACAGAAAATGATGCGGGAATTAGGTATAAGTAGCATAGATGAGCTTTATGCGGATTTACCAGAGAAATATCGCTTGAAAAAAAAGTTGAATCTGCCCGAAAAAGCTCTATCAGAGTTTGAAGTCAGAAGGCGCGTAGAAGCTTTGCTTTCGAAAAACAAGTCGTGCAAAGACATGCCCATCTTCCTAGGCGCGGGATGCTGGCCCCATTACGTGCCCGCGGTCGTGCAGGAGATCGTGAGCCGCAGCGAATTCCTCACATCCTACACCCCATACCAGCCTGAGGTCTCCCAGGGCATGCTGCAAGCCCTTTTTGAATATCAGAGCATGATGTGCGAACTGACAAGCATGGAAGTGTCCAACTGTTCAATGTACGACTGGGCCTCGGCGTTGGGCGAAGCCGCTCGCATGGCAGCTCGGGTCAAAGGACGAAATGAAATACTGGTTCCCAGAATCATTCACCCAGAAAGAGCTGCAACGCTGCAAGTCTACGCTGAACCCGCAGGAATCTCAGTCAGACGTGTCGAGTACAACGCTGAAAACGGGCAGGTGAACCTTGAGGATTTGAAAAACAAGATGTCGGAGAGAACGGCCGCAGTTTATGTTGAAAACCCATCTTACCTTGGCTTTATCGAGTCACAAGTGGACGAGATAGGCAGGGAGGCTCACTCCCACGATTCCCTTTTCATCGTCGGAATTGACCCGACATCGCTTGGAATCCTTAAACCACCGGGCGAGTATGGCGCAGACATCGTTGTCGGCGAAGCTCAGCCGCTTGGCAACGGAATGAACTTCGGCGGTCCCTTGCTGGGAATCATGGCCTGCCGCGACGACATGAGCCTAATTCGACAAATGCCCGGCAGAATAATCGGGTTGACAACAACCCAAGACAACAGCAGACAGGGATTCTGCATGACCCTGCAAACCCGCGAACAACACATCAGACGCGAAAAAGCGACATCTAACATCTGTACAAATGAAGCCCTGTGCGCTGTAGCCTCAACCGTCTACATGGCCCTACTCGGGCCCCAAGGCTTCCGCCAACTGGGAGAAACAATAATGTACAAAGCCAACTACGCAATGCAACTGCTATCAAAAATACAGGGCATCAGAAGCCCTGTCTTCAAATCCGCCCACTTCAAAGAATTCACTGTCAACTTTGACAAAACGGGTCGAACAGTAGAAGAGGTCCACAAGAAACTCTTACGCCATCAGGTTCACGGCGGCAAAGACATCTCAAAAGAGTTACCTGAGCTAGGTCAGACTGCATTATACTGCATCACAGAAACCCATTCCAAACAAGAAATCGAAAAGTTGAGAGATACTCTGGAAGAGGTTCTGGGCGAAAGGTGAAAACACCGTGTACAAGCAAGCATCCTGGGATGAGCCTGTAATATTCAAACTTGGAAACAAGGGACGAAGAGGACATTCCTTGCCAGAACCTGAGGATGAAATCCGCAGGGCCGTTGGCAACATGGACCAGCTCCTTCCTAAGAATATGTGGCGCACGCGGAAGCCCAGTCTGCCAGAGCTCTCTGAAGTGGAGGTTGCACGACACTTCATACGGCTATCGCAGATGAATTACGGAATTGACTCAGGGCTCTACCCGCTTGGAAGCTGCACCATGAAGTATAACCCAAAAATAAACGAAGCCCTCGCAAGCCTGCCAACCCTCAGTATGGTCCATCCATACCAAGATGAAAGCACCGTGCAGGGCATGCTTGAGATCTTATACACGCTCGAACGTTGGCTCAGCGAGATAACAGGCACTTTCGAAGTGTGTCTACACCCGGCTGCAGGCGCCCACGGAGAGTTTCTTGGCACCTTGCTGATGCACGCATGCCTCAAACTAAGCGGAGAGTGCGAAAAAAGAACAGAAGTAATCGTTCCTGACTCCGCCCACGGCACTAACCCTGCGAGCGCAGCTATGGCAGGCTTCAACGTGGTCGTTGTCCCCTCTGGGGCAGATGGGTGTATCGACATAGAAGCATTGAAGACAGTCACCTGCGAGAAAACGGCGGGTCTGATGCTTACTAACCCTAACACTCTTGGAATCTTCGAAAAGGACATCGGAGAAATAGCCAAAATAATCCATGAAGCCGGCGGCCTCCTATACTATGACGGCGCAAACCTTAACCCTCTCCTGGGCAGGGCGAGGCCTGGTGACATGGGCTTTGACATCGTACACATAAACATCCACAAGACTTTCAGCACTCCTCATGGTGGAGGGGGACCAGGCGCTGGTCCCGTCGGCGTTTCAAAAGACTTGGCCCAATTCCTACCCGTACCGCGCGTTGCCTTTGATGGAAAGCTCTACAGACTGGATTATGACAAGCCGCAAAGTATTGGAAAAATGCGAGGCTTCCAGGGAAACGTGGCAGTTCTGTTGAGAGCCTACGCCTACATACAAACCATGGGTTTCGAAGGATTGAAAGAAGCGGCGGAAATCTCAGTCTTGAACGCGAACTACGTCATGAAGAAGCTCGGAAGCGTTAAGGGCTTAACAGTTCCCTACGACAATAAGAAACCGCGAAAACACGAGTGCGTTATCAGTGCAAAACCCCTCAAGAGCGAGACGGGGGTCTCAGCCCTGCACGTTGCAAAACGATTGCTCGACTTCGGTCTGCACGCGCCCACAGTCTATTTTCCGCTTATTGTCGACGAGGCATTGATGATAGAACCCACAGAAACGTTCGAGAAAGAGGAACTCGACCGATTCGTCGAGGCGATTAAAAGAATCTGTGAAGAAGCATACACAAACCCGCAGAACGTTTTGACGGCACCGCACAGCACTGCTGTCTCACGTTTAGACGAGGTTAAAGCCTCACATCCCAGAACGATGAGCCTAAGCTGGCGAATGCACATCAAAAAGGAAGAAATGTCTGAAAATCCACACAACAAATATATACAGTAAACAGGCTCTTATCCAAAGCATCGCTTGCGGAGGTGCCTGAACTTGAAAGAATTGGAAGACAAAGTCCGAGAGGCCGTGGGTCAAGTGGTTGATCCTGAAACAGGAATGACCTTTGGTGAGATGCAGATGATCACGAACGTCAAGGAAGAAGAACCTGGCGTTTTCAAAGTTGAATTCGTTCCTTCCAGCCCCTTCTGTCCAATAGCCTTCAAACTTGCAACAGACATTAAAAACGCTGCGATGAAAGTCCCCGGCGTAAAAAAAGCCCTGATATACTGCCACGGGCACACGATGGAGCAACAGATAAACGAAATGACAAATAAAGACCAGTAGAAGAGTGCACGCAAAAGAGTTGACAGTGTTCCGATAAGTTCTCCCTAGACGGATTGATTTGTTTTAGAGTGATTTTGTCCTAACAAGCGATTCATTGAGCAGGCGTCGTTGTAACATTGACGTCGTCAAGGTAAGCAACGTTTTTAACACCATCAAAATCCCAGTTCACGAACTCCAAAACGAAAGGATTTGGTAGCGATGAATGGTATGCTTTACGCCACAGATTGCTTAGGCTGCTGTTGCCCTCGAACTCGAAGAAGCCTTCAGATCTTGCCAAATCTTGTTTATACTGGTAATTCTCATAAACACCATTCGGAGTTGCAATCACAATGGTTTGGTTGCCATAGAGATTTGACACAACCGCGGCAAACGTGTCTTTTCCACTGAAACCTTCGGTTGCGTTCAAATAGAATGAGAGACCAACGTCCGAATCGTTTGGCACGAAAATCTTTCTCCAAACATAAGTCGCATACTGCAATTCCATCGCCGTATAAGCAGCTTGAGCCGTTATATTCAAGCTTCTGTGCGAATCATACCCAAAGTTGGCTATTGAAACATTTCCTTGACCGCTGCCCGTAGAGTTTGCTTTCCAACCGTTAGTCGACCAGTTTGCATACTCAAAGTCGTCGAAGAATGCAACATTCGGATATGCGTAATTGAATTGAAAAAGGTAGGAGTTCCCGAAGTTCTCAATCAACTTAAAGTTCGGATTGCCAAGAAACAGAAGAGGATCCCACGCGAAATCTCCTGCCCACCATTCCGTGGCCGCGCCTCCTATAAAAACGCGCGTTATATTGTATTCCTGCATCAACTCATACGAGGTCTGGTTCAACACATGATCGAGAGTGAGGTTGACCAAGGTTTGATAAGAACGCGCGAGGGAACTTCCTGTCCAGGGAAAAACTATTTTCTGATGTGAAACTGCAGGTATGAACAGGCCTGCGTCATTAGGGTTGACCAGAATTACCGCATCGGATGTCAAATTTGCCTTCATCCAAAGCATAAGGTCGCGGTCGCCCTCAGTCGTTATGGCATACGACCCGTAGGCCCCAGTCAGCGTCTGAGGATCTACGACTAATCTAGTGTATATAAATGGAATATTTATCAGCAGAAGAACCATGAACGCAAGCATCGCGCCAGAATATGCATCTTTCGAGAAAATCTTCGCCAACGATTTGAGTTTGCGTTGACGACAGAGGTCGTTAAGTCTGACGTAAAAGATAAGTATGATCATGTTTATCGCGACTATCATGAGTATCCCCTGATGTCCCCAAGAAATAACATTGAAATCCGCGGGTAAGAAGAACGAAACAACGGATAGTAGAGCGGAAGCGGCGAAAATTGCTAGGACAAAAGCTGTCTGGGGCTTGATGTCTTCGTAGTCTTTGGTTTTCCAAATCAAAACTGCAAGACCGACGACCAAGGATATGATGAATACACTCGGCCAAAAGTATGGAGACAGGTTTTCAGCGGTCCATTGTAAAGCCTGAGTTGCGTAGAATTGTGCTGTGGGATATCCCAAAAAATCCGGAGGGATGCCTATATTGTGTCCATGATATTGATAAAGGGCGAAGAACCTGAAAAGGAAAGGGCTCAGCGGGAGTAAACTCACTAAGAAAACGACGACGAGCTCAGACAGGTGTCGGCGCAGGTATTCTTGCTTTTTAATAACCCAATAGGCACTGATCAGAATCGCAGTGACAATTAGGGTCTCGAGGTAAGAGATAATCAGTGCACCACAGTAGCCCAAGAGCAGTCCGATAGTCACTAGCTCAGCCAGACTATTCCCTTCATGGTTCTGAATCATAGGAAAGAGTAGTCCCAAGCTGAGGAGGAACAACGGAAGACCAACAATGAACGGGTTCGCGCCCCACGTGATGAACAAAGGCCAGCTGGAAACAAAAGCGAAAACAAAACTCAAACCCAAGTAGTAGGCCCTGCGAGACGAGAGTTTCTTGCCCAAGAAATAGGCGCCGAGTATTGTGAGCGATTTGAAAAGGATGCTTCCGTAAAGTACGGCTTCAGGAGGTCCCATGTTCAACATGTTAGATGCAAAAGCGAAGATTACGTGCGATGCCTGTGGATATATGATTCCTTCCGCGAGGTAAGGCTGCAAAGTGAAAGGTACTTGTTTGTTTTCCAAGATGACTTCAACGGTAAGTGAATGTATGGATTCATCGTGTACGCTTCCGAACACAAACCCGGACAGTGAGGCGAGGTTGATGAGGAGAAAGATGACCAACATGGCGAAGACAGCCACGTATTCAAGAGAGACTTTCCTGTTCTGTTTTAGAGAAGCTTTGACTCTAGTGAGACTCGAAAAGTGATTCAAGGTTTTGAAATGAATGGCAATTGAGAAAAGCAAGCTTGCCACCGTGAATCCCAGAAGAATGGGCCAACTGAAAAGATGTAACGGCAACATTGCGATTACATAGAGGATGAAACCGCCTAGATAGATGTCGAGGATGATTATCTGTACGGTGTCGAGGTCTGAAACAAACTTGAGGCGACGTAGAAGTAAGAACCTTAATGGTTCACCGTCCACTGTCAAGAGGAACATCAATAAGAACAATTCAAGTATGAGCAGTGGCAGCACTTGATTCTCCTCTGCAGCTCTACCCGATAAATGTTCCCAAGGGATTAATGTTTTGTCCCAAATGGTCCCGATAGCAAAGTTTTCAGCATTAACCTTTGATTGTTTCTTTGATTCTGTTGTTGAATGATTTGTGTGGCCGAAATATCCCAATATCTCACAAATCAGTTCCCAAGGAGCCAAACAATCCGACCAAAACGGGAAACGTGAACGTGAGTCACCATGAGGGGAACAATATCTGTCAAAGGCTTAGGCCATAAAGGATGGAGGCACTGTCGAAGCGTTGATAAAGGAATGAGAAAGCACCAAGCAAACGCTTTCTTGACTCGTAGAGAAGCGTTATGTCCCCGAATAAGATGAGAATTTGTTCGCTTTAGCGCGCGCGGCAAGATGTACGTTCTCTTTTGCTTTAATGGACTGAGGCAAAACCAATAATCTTATTTGGTTCCACAGGAAACAGCATCTTCTAGAGAGGATCGTTTTGGTCAGGGGTTTTTGTGCTAACTGCGGAAGAGAGATAGGAGGCTTCACGAAGCCCACGGCCTGGCAATGCCCATCCTGCAAGAGAGTCTATTGTGCAGCATGCTGTCCGAAGGTTGGGTTAGTATTCAAAAAGCCGACCTGTCCAAACTGTGGAGTCGAATGTAAGCGATAGCGAGGATTCTTATGTGCCTAACCTTGAACATGACGAGCGAACAGTGTTTGTTGAAACCTGCAGGCATAAAGACGTTTTTGGAAACCTGTTTCTAACCAACAAACGTCTCATCTTTGAGCATGAAAGCGGCATATTCACGAAAAGAGTTTACGTAACACTTGATTTGTCATTGGAAGGAGTCTCCAGCGTGTCTATCGAAGGAAGATTAGGAAAGAAACTCGTGGTCAATGCCAAGAAAGGCTTCGTAAGCAATTTTCCAGTGAGCCTTGATTTCACAGTTAAGGATCCTGTCCAGTGGCAAAGCAGAATAAAAAGCACCTCGGAAGCCAGGATAGAAAGCATTGGAGCACAAAAGAGAAAAGAGCGAATTCAAGTGGTTCTGGATTTTGGTGCTTTGAAGGAGTATATGGCAAGGGGTGGTTTGTTGTTGCAGACCATGAAATGCCCGGAATGTGGTGGCCCCATCAAAATGCCGGATGCTGGAAACCAAACAAGGTGCGAGCATTGCGGGAATACGATTTTGGCGCAAGATATCTTTGACAGAATAAGAAGTCTGATATGATTATGGACAAAGCGGGTGGCGTTTTCCCCTAATTCACACTGCCGAGATAACGCGCGAAAGGAAATAGCACCACCAAAAGCCTTAAGCATTATTGAGTGGATTCGTCAAAGCTGATTTCGGGAGATGTTGACCGACACAACACCCCCTTTTTGTTTTTCAAATCTAATCCTGTATGTTTTCTCTGAGCCATGTCTATTTCAGGGAAAAGCAAGTCTCGACTTGTATGAAAGAAAGGAAAAGAGGAAAGTTGGCCTAATTTCTACGCTTTCTGCTTCACTTTAACCTTAGACTCCTTCTTCTTGAGGTCTACCTTCAGCCATTACTTCCTTGAGAGTGTTAATCTCCCTGGCCACAACAGCATTGAGCTTACTCAAGAAACCATCAATTTCGTTTGCAGGCATACCCAATAGTCGCAGGAATGCTCTGTCGATTTCGCCTCTGACGGGGTTATTTCCTTTGAGCTGTTCCAACAAGCTTGGCATTGAGGTTTTTGCATACTCATTGAAGACCTTGAGTAATCCTTCGACTTCATGTTTGGATAATCTCGCAAAATTGGGTATTGTGAACTCGCTGAGAACGTAATTGTCAAGCCAAATCCAGCCTCCACGAGTCTCTTTTCTTTCAGTCAGCACTTCAAATAGGCTGAGCGTGCTGTTGAACCAGAGGCAGAGTAGCTTGTTCTGAGTATCATCTTCTATTTCTATATCCCACAATGAGCCTCCAAAGAACATCTTCTCATCCGAGAAGAATGCCAGATTGCGCGTGCCAGTCCCAGTTATGTCCACTCGGTAGAATAGCGCAAGTTTCGAGGAATGGCCTCTTACAAACTGTTCCCATTTTCCATTTTCAACATTTCTTAGAGCTTCTTTTCTTTCCTCAATCTTGATGTCGCTCGCATTGAGAAAATCTTCGAGTCTGTCAAAGGGTTTTATGATTACGTAATCTGTTTCGCCGCTGACATCAAAACGTTGGAGTCCAGCATATCGCCTAATATTCGGAGTCACACAATTTCTTGGTATTTCGAAAATGAGGTGTGAAAAGCGATTTTCTACCTCTAGCGTCTTTGGGGTCTTTTGCTTGACGTACCAAAAATCGTGCTTTTTCAGGGCACGCTCTTCCTTACTGACAATGGATAGTCCATAGTAGCCTAAACGCTCTATTCCTCTGGGGCTTTCATGTATTTCGCCCTTAATAGTCTTGAGAAACTTGTCAAAAGCTTTCGCTTTTCCAGATTTCTCAAAAAGCTCTTCGATTCTTTCAGCTATTTCCACGATGTCTTTCCGATACATTGAGATTGCCCTGAAAAGGCTCCTTCTGTTTCTTGCAACCTCCTCTTGTGACAGCAGTCTAAACAAGAATTTTTCTGAGTCAACAGTCGCCCCAACTTTGTTATTTTCTCTCAGTTCCTTGAATATTTCTGCTAGGGAACGCGCTTCTGCTATTGAAATTGTATCTGGCGAGACTCTAAGAACAGAAACTGCTATTTTGTCGTCTCGTGATTTCGTTTTCTTTGCGACCAACAGGATTTCTCTTGTGAGGACATTCTCGGAGAATGCTGACCGACCTTCGCAGACGATTAGATGCTCAATACTATAGTTTCTGAACCAAATGTCTTGAACTTCATATAGTCCTTTTGCCGACAGAGTTGTGATAGGAAGAACAGCCGCGAGTCTGCCCTCATCTTCTATGAATCTGTCCGCTAACAACAAAAAGTAGCCGTGCAACCCTAATTGACCATGCAGACATTTCTTGTACTTCGTCTCAGAGAATCGTTGTGAGAGTAATGACTTATGGGCTGATGGTATCCTCTGGAACCTTGTGAATGGCGGATTCATAATCACAAGGTCAACCTTGCTCAGCTCTATCGGCTGAGATTTTTGATGGTCTGAGAGTTCAACGACACCTACTCGCACTTTTTCATTAGACTCTTTAGGAGTTTTCTCGAAACTTTCGGTAATCTTTCTCTGCTTGAATGCTTCCTTTAGAGCCTCTTGAGCAGGTGAAATAATCATACCCGGCATTAGGCTGGTAGAATCTTGAATAGCGACCCGGACGAAGTCGGTGGTATAGAGAGGCGCTTGAAGAGAAAGATGGATAGCAGCCAAATGGGCTGCGAAGGGCATTATATCTATGCCTGTTATTTCCTCCTCCAGGAACTTCTTATGATTTTTGAAACTGAAACGTTCACCCCCCTTTTGCATCAGGTCTCTTTTCCTTTGATAGGAAGAGACAAGCAGAGTTCCTGAACCACAAGCCGGGTCCAGAACAGATGAGTCAGGCTTGTCAATGGCGAGAGTGGCCAGCAGTTCCCCTGCCTGAATGTTCGTATAGAATGCTGCAACTACTTTCCGCAGTTCGAAGGGAATTAGATTATGGAATATCTTGCCAAGGACGTCGTGACTCAGCGCCGCCGGCGACAAAGCATTGACGGAATCAACTGTGACCTTGATTGCCTCAAGAGCCTTGGACCCCTTCAATTTTGACGTGACGTCAAATCCAAAGACAGGTTTGTAATCCTCAAGCAGCACTTTGGAGAAATAGTTTGCCTGAAGTTCCAATGGAGACTTTAGTATTTCAGGGTTGATTTCTCTGTATCTAATCAGTTCCTTCTTCTCTTTAGCCAGAATCTGGTAGAAAAGAATTTGATTGGTCAACAAGTAAGAGGCGGCATCTCTAAGATACTGTATCGGAATCTCTTTCTCTTCTTTGACTCCCAGGACAGTTTCAAAGAACAATTTCCCTCCGAATATTTCCGCAACATCTTTCGCTTCAACTTCTGCAAATGCTTCAGATATTCCTAAAACCGCTTCTCTCAGCAATCTAATAGCATCTGAAGTATTGAGTTCGGCGGAAACCGGAAGTGAGGTTATTATGGTGTGAATCCAACTAGCAAGGTCTTTGAGCGATTTGGCATTATATGAAACATAGAAAGGTGGAGTATCCAGCAAGACAGCTGCGTCGCAAGAGCTAAGGCAATCGGACGGATACAGCACAGCAAAAACGGCTTTTGGAGATGCCAGCCTAAGTCTCTCTCGATAGGTGTATGCTTTGCTCACGGCATCAACAAGCTTTCGTGGCTTTTGCTTTCCTTCAATGAAATAGTTGAGTTCATTATAAGTTGCATGAATATCAGGTTTGTTTCGCCCAAACCGAGTCAGATAGTGCTCCTCGAAAAAAGCTTCAATACCCAAACGGCGCAGCTCTTCACACAGCAGGGTGTTGCAGGTATTCTCATGTTTAGACCCAAAAGACAAAGGTTGCTACCCAGCATGCTTACTATTTTGAAAGTATTAAAAGCTTCATAATTCCCAATTCCACCCATAGACGTCAGCTGCTATTTTATAAACAAATCAGCTGCTCATTTCTGGTGAGATTGAAAATCTTGGCAAAAGCTAGACGACTGCTTATTCTAGGGCCATCTTTCAGACGTAGGAAAGACAACCGCCTCCTACCAGCGTTTGAACGTTATGATGGTTTGTTCTATAGAGTCGCTAGGAAATATATGGACGAGGTCAAGGAAGTGGACGTCACTGTAATGACGGATGACTTAACTCTTCTCGACGGTTCGGCTCCAATGTCATATGACGAACCTGAAGGGACAAGCTGGGGCGACAAGACCATCATGAAAAAGACCGTAGAAAGTGCAAAGGTCATAAATGAAGTCTATCTCAGAAAAAAGCTCAAGGGGAAGAAATATCGTGAGGTTTTCATAGCTATGGGAAAGGAGTACGCAGCAGCTTTGCCCGACCTATCGCAGTATGGAGTAAATGTGGTATTTCCTGCGAGTGGAGGACCAGGACCTAAAGCTCAAGCACTCAAGGAATGGTTCAATCCAGGATGAACTCTTGCGATGTGGTATGTTGATTCGTCCTTTTATCGAAAGGCGCTATCCGAAATCTCTATTTGTATGCATTCTTCATTACTAGAATTATCAGCAGTTTGCTCTGATTCTTCACTGTTTTCAGACTCCTCGTCACCATAATCTGTCCACCTCTCCAAAGCTGCTCCAAGCCTGTCTCGCAAATAGAGGTCAAGTCTTTGTCTCTTATTCTCATATTCGACAGTCAGAGTTTCATAGTCTAACTCTGTAATAGCACAGAAAATCTTATGAAGGCTAAGGAACAAGGCGAGGACGATTATTTGTAGGCGAGGTTTCTCAGGTGGGAGGTTTCTCAGGATGAGAGGCAAGCCGCAAAACTCGGACTTGAGAGTGTAAGTTAGGAAGCTTGCCTCCCACCCATTTGAGCCTCATCCGATAGGTGTCATGACATCTACCAGACGCAGTTGCACGTCATCTTTTGATAGTTCATTTTCGGAAAGCCCTTGGCCAATTGCTTCCACATCTCCAGAGTTTCCTTGCACACGCCGACGTCTTTGACTCCGGCCTTGTTCAGCTCGCCTATCACAAAGCTATACATTTCAAGTCTTTCCTGAAACGGAGGCTTCTTGCCCCAGCTGCTTTTCTCTTTCAAGTATGGAAGCCAGCTTTTATCCTTGCAGTAGATGATGGTTGTTGTTAATCCTCTCAGACAGCCAAGCGTTACTCGAGAAGGCTTCACCGGCGCAATCAGCTTCACAAGGTTTGTATATTCGGTTTTCCAATCTTCAATAGGCACCATCGGATCAACGCGCAACCTAACTTCGTACCCAGCATCAGCAATCTTCTGAGCTGCGGCCAGCCGTTGCAGAGCTGTCGGCGCATATATTTCCCATCGTTCAGAAACTTTAGGCGCGTTAATGCTCCAAGCCAGAATAGCATTCTTCTGCCAGTTGCTCTCTAGAAACATTTCAATGTTCATTGACTTCGTGAGAAACAAAACCTTATGCTTCGTGCCCTCAAAGAACTGCATCACCCATTTGCTGAAAGGCAAAGGTTCACGCGAGCCCTCATCCATCAAACTGTCCGACAACTCGCCAGTGTTAATGATTTCCGGGTCCAGCTCAGTCCGTAAGAAAGCTCGTATGTCTTTCTCAATCCGCTTACGGTCTTTGAAGATTTGAGGTATTCTGCCGTTAGGCTTCTGGCCGTAGAACCTGAACGTTCCCTTCAAGAAGCACCATGCACAGTTGTAAGGACACCCATTCGCCCAGGCCAACAGCATAAAGTGAGGACAAATCACATCCTTAGCATCCTCAGGAAACGGTGTTCTGTCAAACCGCCTCAGAATGCTTCCGCCAGCATCAGACACCTGAGTTTTACGCGATCCATCAAGCTGCTTATACTCTTTGAACTTCACGACCATTTCAATACTCTCCAACAGCGGCCTCTTGCTGAAGCCTGCCGACTGCTTCTCGCACGCTTTGTGAGGCCACAGCTATTTCTTCAACGATGTTTCCCTGTAGACTCTTGCATTCCCACCGTAAAATGCCCTGCAGATGCTCTGTCAACGCTTCTTTTTCAGGCTTCCTGAACTCGAAGACTCCGCCTGCGGCTCTGCTCACAATCGCCGGGTCAAGACCTTCAATGCGATTAGTCGTGTACATCGTCACGGTCCCAGGATACTTCTCCAGCAAGCTTCTCAGCACACCTTGACTTGCATAGTTAAGTCTGTCAGCTTCATCGAACAGTATGAACTTCTTCAGCTTCGCGCCCTTGTCGTTCCACATGGCTCTGACTCGCATGAAAGTCTGCACCCTGTCCCTGATCACTTCAACGTCGCTTGTCACAGTAGCATCTACCTGAAGCACCGGGCTCCAGCAGCCCTCATACTCAGGCATCCAGCCTACGCTGTGAAGCACATCCATGAAAGTCGCAGAGCCCTTGAACACTTTAGCATTCACATAGTAGTCTCGGATGAAAGCCCTCGCCCCAGCAGTCTTGCCCTGACCATAATCGCCATAGAAAACCAATGCCAAAGGAAAGCTTCCAGTCTTCACGTAAGCCCGCAGATAAGGCGCCACAGGCCCAACCAAAGTCAGCAAACTCACAGGCCGATACTTCTCAACCCAAGGCAGACTGTTGAACTGGTCTTGGAAAGCAGGACAAGGCACATCGTACTTTATCCGCAGCTCTCGCAGCTCCATCGTTGGCGGTGCAGGCTTAGGCATTTCCACATGATTCATCAAAGTGTCTTCAAGTTTACGCGCCTCTTCCACTTTGCCCAGGTTCTTCAGCCGCGTTATCTGCGCTTTCTTGCCAGCAGTGACCATCTTCTCGTCTTTCCATTCATTCATGTTTGTCATCCTCCGAAGAAATCTGTTAAAGGCTTAGTTCTCGGCGCATTGAACCACGCCTGCTCAATATCCGTTTGTTCAGCAACATACAGCTTCTCCCTAGCCAAAGCCCTTCTTCCGCGCACAGGAATCGACGCGATTTGTTGATAGAGCCATGCCGTCATCAGCTTGTGCGTTTCCTCTTTTGTCTTGGCCACGTTCTCATTGTAGAGCCTGTTGAAATCGCCCCACCATTTTTGTCTGCGATACTTTGCAACCTTATGCTGCTCGTAATTGTCATCGAGCCATTTGACAGTTTCATCATAGGAAGGATAGGGCTGGCCTATGCCTATGATTTGAGGGTCAGTGTAGCTTCTGGCCACTTTGATCAGTTCGCCTTTCTCAAAGACTTCGCGCTCTCGCAGACTAGGCTTGAGGATGTGAAACAGGCTATGCTTGTCGTCGTCGTTGGTTTTGCGCTTCTCAGTTTCATGCGTTACAAGTCCGTAATGTTCCAGCCACTTCACAATCCTTCCAACCGTCATAGTGCTGTGCGAATGAACCAGACTGTCAGCAGGGTCCCAGGAACGAAAGCTGTAACAGTACGTTTCATGCTGCTCGAAGTATTCTGCCAGGCCCCTGAAAACGTCGTTGAAGCTGTTTACTTCACCCTGCCAAAGACCGCTCGGCTCCTTTCCAGTAGGTTTCCAAATTGAAACCACAGACTTATCACCTATCCTTCCTTGTTTCGTTCTTGCCTGTGCGAGTGTTTATCCAGCAGCGGCATTTCCAACAATGACCAAACTCTGCTCGCAACCCTCCGTCTGAATCGTACTCATCGAACTCGTGTTCGCCGCCTTTCTCGCATGGAAACCTTTCCTTCAGCACTAAGCGCCCTGACATCATCGTTCATCTCTTGTCGCGCCGCAGGCCCAGAGCATTTGCGAGAAGCTTTGCAAGTCTCCGCTTTCAACTATGGCCTTAACGATCTTGAGCCTTGAACCGTTTCCACTCGAGTTTGTTCGTGACATAAGCCACAACTCCAACAACGGCCGCAGTAATCATGGCTGCCGCTATTTCCTCGAACATTTCACCACGACAAAAAAGGAGGCTATGCGACTGCGGCTATTGCCGAAGCCTCTGCGACTATTTCCGGGGCCTCCAGTTTCTGTTTTGCAGCTTTCTCTATCTTGGCCTCTCGAATTGTCTTTGCCTGTTCTTCGCCTACTAGAAACTCCAAAGTTATCTGGCCATGTTTCTTGTGAATGTCATTGATTGTCAGTGTCAAGCTCAAGACCTCGCCCGCTACGTTCTCCAGTCTCCATGTCAAGTCCCTTTCTTCAACAGGCTTGAACATCGCATTAGTTGATGGAACAAACTTGAAGTCTCCATGAGTCCTCACCCAGCTCACAGCCTGACTGAAGCCCCACACAGTTTCCTCATCAACATGAGCCATGACCTGCTCCACGATGTAATCAGGAATGTAGCTCTTGCCCCTCGTTTGATAGGCCAGCAGAATGCGCTCCATCTCCACCTTGCTCAATGGACTGTGAATGCTCTTGTCAATGACTGGCTGAATCTTCTCCATAGTCCTTATCATGCCCGCCAGCCCGGTCTTCAGTTCCTCTTTGAAAGCTTCCATGTCAGGCTTGATGTGAAACTGCATCATGGCTATGTTCTTGACCTGTTCTTGCCCGACAATCTTTGCAATGCTGTCCAGTCGTTTCATAGGCACTTTGAAGAATTGTTCTGGAAACTGCCACATGCCACACCAATTCAAACACGCCGGTCTGCGCACGCCGCCCCTGTCGTCAAATCTTTCTGTTCTCCAGCGCGAGAAGACTTTGATAGCGCTGTGACCCTTGATGATATTGTTGCCAGCATGAACCCCAACCCACCCGCTCACATTCTCATTCTTCACTGGCAAACCATAAGTCCATTTGAAAGGCAACTCGGCATCTCTATCAAGTTTCGAGACATCTCCAGCCACTTCTCTGATGGCTGCCTCAACAACCTCTCTAACTTTGGCCCAGCTTACCTGTTCATGCATGGTTGAAGCTATGCCCTGAAGCCTGCCCTGCTCGTCATACATGGCCTTCAAGTCTCTGTTCCTCTTGCCTATGGCTGTGTTCAAAGCCTGCTGCAGAACATCAGGAGCCAACTTCCTCAACTCAGCCACACTCTTAAACTCGGTGTACTTCGCATAGTACATCAGAACCCTGCTGACCAGCCGAGGATCAGCAACTTCCAATGACTGGCCATTCTTGTCTTCAAAGACTATCTTGGTCGTGTCCAGTAGTTCGTTGAACATCACTCTAACTTTTTCAGGTCCGAAGACCTTTTCATAATACATGCCCTCCTCAAGAAGAGGAGAGCTTTCATTCTTGACCATTCCAGATGGTTCACTCATACTTACACTCTCAGGACACAACTTATACATTAATAACCTTAAACTTTTCGCTTCAAGGTTCTGTTAACTCTTCGTGGGGTTTGTTTCCTTGTTAACTGTCGTGGGATGGCTTAATCGGGTTCTGTTACCTCTTCGGTTGATGAGAGTCCTTGTGAAAAATCGTTGGATGATCCTAAGGTGAATAATAAATCCTAAGGCGTATGTCGAAAGCTTCTTATCTTACAAATGTTTTAAAGTACTTGACAATGACAGAAGAAGAAATCTTGCTTAAAGATCTCAAAGATTATGAAAAAAACGCAGAATGGTTTAACGGAAAGTATGCTGAAATAACTAAGAAATATGAAGGCAAGACTGTTGCCGTAAAAGACCAAAGGATAGTGGCAGTAAAAGCAACTTTGGATGAAACTTTAAAAGAATTTGAATTGAAAAAAGAAGATATAAGTTCAATCTATATCGCCACAATTCCAGAAAAGGCAATAGCTTTTATATTGTAGCACTATCCAATGTTTTTTCATGAAAATTCCACTGAGAGTACATAAGCAATTTGACGAGTTAATGATTTCTACTACTGCAACCATTAAAGCACTTCACGTTCGGCGACCACTTCCCTTAGAGTTTCTCGTAGATACTGGTAGCCCTTGGATGGCACTTGCCCCGAGGGATGTGAAGAAGACCAATATCCCAATTCAAGCTCTAAAGAAGCCTACAAAGTATGTAACCATCCTTTTTGCTGGCGCAAAGTTCTGGAGATACTTATTGACAAATGCTTCCGTGTATGTGGTGGACGAATTAAGCAAAATGGTGAAAATCGATTTGCCTATGGTTAGCGTCTTATGGCCTACCAAGGGGAATCCCGAAGAATTTGACTCTATACCGAGCGTTTTAGGATGTGACTTCATAACCATTGGAGAATTTGATTTGCATTTTTGCCCAAGCACTGCAACAGCTTTCCTGGAGAAGCCTGAAAAACAATGAATTGGAATTGTAGGTTTACTGTGAATAACCACTGTGTTTTGATTTGCATTTTGGATTAGGGTTGGCCACTGATGGCTTGCCAGCTTACCATGATGCGTACAAAAAGGAGTTTTGGACTATGCGAAAAGACACAAGAACCGAACACATTAACGCTATCAAACTTAGAGGCGACATGAACAACAACAAGATGGAACGATTCAACGGGGAAATCCGAGACAGAGAGAAAGTGATCAGAGGACTTAAGAAAGATGAAACGCCTATCCTACAAGGCTACCAGCTATTCCATAACTACATCCGACCCCACAAAGGGCTAGGCGGCAAAACCCCAGCAGAAGCATGTGGGATAAAGGTTGACGGTGAGAACAAGTGGTTGACGCTGATACAAAATGCAAGCAGAAAACAATAAAGGGAATTATCAGATAATAAGAAAGTTATGCACTATCATTACTATCCTCTTGATTACAAACCCGATTATGCAAAGCAATCAGAGCAATATCTTCAATACGCTGAAGTCTACAAAGACACCATTCAGCTTTTGCTAAAGGAATATTTGGAGCGCCCTCCGATACATGATTATTCGTTGGCTCCAATTCTTGCTCTTCTTAGACAATACATAGAACTTCAACTAAAGGGTATTATAATGTACCCTGAAGAGACCCATGAACCTATTGTGAGTCATGATATAATATCACTTTATGGAAAAGCCCATAAGAAAATTCAGGAAAAGTACAGCCTAAAGGAACTAGGGACACCCAACGATGATGTTGTAAGATTCATGAGAAGTCTTGGAGAATTTGACCCAAGGGCACAGGCATTCAGATACCCGACACGTATAGATGGAACAGATTTTTTTAGCGAGTCAGAAAAAATGGATGCGTGGTTACGTGAAAGAATAATTTCTTTGCCTTTACTAAAGGATGTAGCGGAGAAGATAATAGGTGACCTTGAAGGAATCGAGGGTTATTTAGACCTCAAGAAATGGAATGAAGATGAGGAACATGCTGACGTGGAATATTTCTAAAGGAACCAATATCACCCGTCTGTTAACAGGGAAAACCATCGCCCACAGAGTTCACCAAAAACCAAGTGGACTCACAAAAGAAAAATCCGTTCCATCCCACGACAGTTAACAAGGGCTCTAATCCCATGAGAAGTTAACAGAACCCGCTTCAAACCATTCCGAACATCTTTGCCGCTCAAAAGGCCATTGGTTTTCAATGCTATGATTTTGCATGGCAGTTTCTTGAATTAATCTGCCTCTATGATGAATGATAATTGTCATTCTTTGGTAATACTCGCAGACTCATTAAATATCATTCTTCAGTGTCATTGAAGGTAATACCTGCATCACGCACATCACTAAGCTAGGAATGACATCATTAGGTTACATCCGAGACATCTTTGTCTTCTCCAGATTCCAGAACAATGATGGTTCTCCTTGGATGCGAAAGCTTTATGGTTATTAATGATAAATATGTTCCTTGAGAGTGTAAGTATGGGAACAAGCGAGAATGTAAGTGAGATGAGTTTGGCTGCAATCAAAGCATGGGAAACAAGAAGAAAGAATGCAGCCAGCTCATCTTCAAGTAAGAATGAGAAAACTGGAAAGGAGAAGAAAGAAGTCAAAAAGACTATTGGCAGAACTGTCAAGGAGATTCTGAAGCAAGAGAGAGTCAAAGACGTCTCGAATGTGGATGCAGGTTTGAAAGCTGATGAATCAAGAGAAATGAAAGCTTTGAATGGAACAGAGCTTGAGCAGTTGGCAAAGCAGACTCAGAAGAAGTTGGATAGGAAACAGGCTTTTGATGATGCAAAGAATGGCAAGCGAGAGACTAAGGCTGTGGAAGTTGGCAAGGTCATCAAGAAAGCAAAAATCGAGAGATTCAACGGCGGCGTCAGGCTGGGGGCATAAGGAACATGCAGAGAATTGCGAGAAGTCTTCTGGAATTGCAAGCAGAAACAAATGATGGCTGGGTTCAGAGAATCTGTCAAGGCATGATATTGGTCGAGGGAAACTTTGAGGAAAAAGGCTTTGACTTGCAGGCATGGATGCAGAGAACAGCTGAGTCTAAGACATGTAAGTCTGCAAAATGGAAGGAAGGCCGAGTCATCGAGCTTGTGATGTAGCTTGAAATATCTGTACTGGAAGCTTCGAGCCTGGCTTTGGGACATGAAGATGAGATGGCGGATCTGGCTTAATGGCATCGAGTATGTGGCAAAGCTGAACGATGAGGCTGACTAAGATGGCTCGAGTTGGAAGTCGTTCATGGTGGTTCCAGCAGGCCAGATACGATATGCAACAGATCCGTTTCTGGTTCATCAACTGCCTCAGGAACATTTGGAGAGCGTTGAAAGCATGAAGCCGAGAAAACTAAAGCTTGTTGCAATGGTTAGTGGCTTCGCGACAAACATTGCTGAGGTGCATATTCAGAACTTTGCAAGCGAGCCTGAACTGAAGGACTGGACAGAACTGGTGTGCCCGGTCTGCTTGAAACCGACGAAGTATCATGGAGCAAGCTATGAATGTGAAACCTGTGAAGGCCATCCATCATACTCGTGGTGGGGCAAACTTCTCAGAGTAGTCAAAGGCACAACAAGCAAGGTCGAGATGCCAAGACTGTTGAAGGAGAAAGAAGTTGCGGTGGGCCAGCTCTTCAAGATGAAGCGAAGTGAGTTTGCAAAGTATGTTGATGCAACTAAAGCTGAACGAGGAGTCACTGTTGAGGACAAGGGCTCAGCTCATAACCTGTTCAAGCTGCTCGTGGCAACTCAGAAACTCGAGTATGTGATCATAGCGACCTACAAGGATACGACTGAAGAAGTCGTGGCGTTGCTTACATTGTCAGAAAGTGGGCGAATCATCTTCAAAGAGATTATTCCAGTGAACCTGGCTAGAATGAAGGCAACATTGGTTCTGGACTCGAGCGAGATAACCGAGCAGGACGTGCAGGAAGCCGGACAGTTTCTGCAAGCATTCATTCCAGAAGCAACCGAGAAGACTCTGACAGTTTCAGATTACAGGACTCAATGGATGGAAACTCATCTGGAACCTGCTGAAGAAGAGGAAGACAAGAACCGAGTTGTAGCCATCAAAGAGATCATTGCGAAGGCGAAAGCATGACAACATTCGAGAAAGTAACCGAGGACATCACTTGCTACAAGCCTAAGATGCATCAGGCGAAGACACTGAAAGAAGTGCCCTTCGTCTTCGGCGGTCCCAGAAGCATTACTGTTCAAGTCAAAGCTGATGGCGAGTTCAACTATGTCAAATATCAACGCGAAGGCCAGACCTACGCTTTGAACAGGTTCGGCAGAAAAACAGTTGATCTCCCAGCATTGAAAGAGTTAGTGGCTGAGCTCCAGAAATGGAACATCGTGGAAGCAGAGTTTCTGGCTGAGATGTATGCCTTCGACCCTAAAGGCGAGAAAGCTTACAATCCATTAACATTGCCAAACCTCATTCACTTCCTGAAAGGCTCTGACCATAGCTTGCAGAAACAAATCAAACTCGGACTGTTCGACTTGCTAAGCATCAACGGAAAACGATGTGACCTCATCTATCCTTTGATGTATGAGCAGATGATTGAATGGTTCGCTGGCGCGGGGCTTGTTCATGTGTTGCCTTTCTGTGAGCCGACAAGCTTTGAGCAGGTGGAGAGGTTCTGGGAGCATAACGTGGTTCAGCTCAGGTGGGAAGGGCTGGTCATAAGGCTGAATGGAGACATCTGGAAAGTTAAGCCTAACTGCGACGTCGACGTGGCTGTCATCGGCGTGAACAAGAACAACAAGGGCTATGATGAGGGCAAGGCGAAAAGTTTGAAGATGGCGCTAATGAATGAGGAGGGAGACTATGTGGAAATCGGAGACTGTTCAGGCATAGGCGAAGATGAAAGCAAAGAACTGTTTGCATTGACCAAAGACTTCAAGATAGGCGAAGATGGCACGACAGTCTTTGTGCAGCCTGTTGTCATAGCAACCGTCGAGTACATTCAAACATATCCTGATACAAGAAACAAAGTCTATCGAATCGAGAACGGGCAAATCAAGGAAGTGGGCGAAGCAACTTTGGTGAGGCTGAGAAATCCTCATGTCAAAGGCTACAGGGCAGACAAGAAAGCCTGCATTGAAGACATCGGACTCAATCAGGTGAACTAGGATGGCACGAGTAAAATGTCGCTCGCGTGCTCGTTCCGATATTGGTAAAGCTATTTTTGTTCGCACTTCATGATCTAGGAATGTTCTTGGAGTCGTATCGGTTCTTGATTTCTTTGGGTGTGTTGTCTTCCTCGAACACATGAGGAACGGGAAAACGGAACCAAAACCATTTTTGCGCGAGCGCTAGAAAAAGGAAAATCAAGGAGGAAACAAATTCATGGATTGTCCCTTCGTATGCGACTCAAATTATAAATCCCTTCGCAAGTTTTACCTAAGACCTTTCACACGAACTGCGGGCTCATCATTAGATTTCTACTCTTGCGTTTCATATGATGCATTGATGTAAAGAAATGTTTTGTTTTTGATGTTATAGAAGAGGATTCCATAAGATATTTAAACGCATCCTTGTAAGAGTACCGTGAAGGAGAAGGGGGATGGAGGAATGAAGAGAATATTTGCAGTGGTAATGATAGTTTCGATTGTTCTCTCGATGTTTGCGATGTTCACTCCGAAAGCACGTGCGACTGGTCCTGTCATTTCTTCTGTGAGCACGATCATGGCAACTCGGCTGCAGACCATATACATTTACGGTAGCGGGTTTGGCAACACTTGGCCCCAAACTGTCCCAGCCTATGACGGTGATGGTTCCGTGGACACGGTGGTCAGCAGTATGACCCCGTGTATGGGCATTTCTAATTTAGGTCTCGCCCCGGACGCTTGGGCTGCTGGCGTTCAGAATGCCTCAAACGGCGTTCACTGTGCAATTGGCATTTACCTAACGAGTTGGTCGGACACTGAGATAGTCCTCGGCGGCTTTGGCAGTGCCCTTAACACAAACGGTCAAGGTCCCTGGAACATAGCACCCGGAGACACATTGGACGTAGCGGTGTTTACCGCAAGCGGAGAAGCTCACTATAGAACTACAGTTGCGGGCGCGCCTACTATGTATACTGTCACAATAACCTCCAACGCTGGCGGAAGTGTATCCTACTCTTCCTCCTACGGTTCTGGCACAGTCTCATCGGGACAAAACACTGGCCTCCAAGTTCCTTCAGGCGCGCAAATATCATTGACGGCGAACCCCGACTCGACGCATGGCTTCCGCTTCCAGGGGTGGGAAGCAAGCGGCCCGGTGTCCCTTCCCTCCGACCTGACCTTACCTTCGGTCACAGCCACGATAAACGGAAATGGCGAAATAACGGCTGATTTCGTCCTCAAGACCGTGACTTCAACCTCCGTAACGTGTTCGCCCAACTCTGTCTCTGGCTCTTTGTCAGTTGTTTGTACGGCTATCGTGTCTCCATTCAACCCGACTGGTAATGTCACTTGGACCACTTTCCCGAACAAGGGCAGCTTCAGCCAATCTCCTTGTACCCTAACGCGCACTTCAGGGGGATTATGCTCAACCACGTACACACCCGACGCCAGCAGCGGTACGACCGTTGTAACGATCACAGCAACCTACTCAGGGGATGATAACAACGAGGCGAGCAGCGGCAGTTGCCAACTGAGTTCAGTGAAGGACCCGAACTCCGGCTCAGGATTTAACCCTTCTTTAAAGCTTACTAATGGCATAGCGCAGCCCAATTTCTATACTCTTGACTCTTCAACTGGTAAAGTCCAGCAATGTTACGACGCCAATGGTCTCAGTACATGGATTCATCTGTCAGGGATTAACACACAGCATCTTAACTTGGCTCCCGTAGGTTATTCTGAAGCAATGTACGGGTACAGCCTTGAGTATGGAGACGTGCGTGGTAACGGTGGCTCCAGTCTGTTGCAATTTCCGATGCATATCAGTGATCTAGACAGTCTTAATCTGTGGGGTACTTCATCATATTCTCTTAGCGTGCCTTCACCTTCCGACATGACATACAACTTTTTCTATGATCTTTGGCTTGAAAAGAATCCTGTTGCAGGAAGAATGCCACAGCTGGGCGACTTTGAGGTTGGGATATCTTTGGCGACGCACGATCCATTCCCACCGGACGATGCTTATCTTGTCGGCCAAATGACGGATCAAATATACGTTAACAGTCAGGTGCAGCCGGCGATATGGAATTTATATTTTGTGATCGGAGGTACAAGTGCTACGTTCTATGATTTCGTCCTAGCTACGCCAACACAACAAACAAATGGGATTGTCTCAGTTCACTTCAGAGATTTCATAGACACACTGTCTACAACCTATCTCACTGGTTTTACTGACCTTTCAACTTATCACTTGATGGGCATAGAACTGGGAACAGAATACTCATGGGGAAAGCCAGGAAGGCAAGCGACCTGGGCTTGGAATATCGCTTCCTATTACCTAGCTACCGATGATTTCTTGACTATCGTGTCTTCAGTGAACGCGCCGACTCGAACGCTGCTTCCAGCGCCTACGGTTTCACCAAAATTGAGCTTATTACCCTTGGCAACAGCAGCAAGCGGAGCAGTGGCTTCGATCATCCAAGGTACCGGCGGTATTCTTTCTGCTATAGTTGATCAGACAATAGCCACTGGCGTCAAAGTAGTCGTTAATGGTCCCTCGCTACAGGTGGACACAATCCTAGGGATCGGTTCAATAGGTTATGGAACGAGTCAGCCTCCAGGGACTGGCTTGGTGGGAGTTGGAGGAACGTTCTTTGACGTCAAAGTGCTCACATTTTCAGGCACGCTGGGATCAGACTTGAATGCCAAAGTGTACCTAACCAACTCGGGTTTCGTGGCAAGCAGCACGATATCATACTATGACGGAAGCAATTGGGTACCAGTCGCCACCACTTTCATATCGCCAGATACGGTGTGGTGCACTTTCCCCCTGTCTGATCTGTTGGGCACACCAATAAGGGTGTTTACTCCAAGTAGCGGATCACCAGCAGTGCCAGTGGGAGGAGAGTGGGCTCCAATCACGCTTCAAGCGTTGACTCCCATGAACAATCTTCAACTGCTGGCTCCATGCATAGCTTTGGCATCAACGATGGCAATCGCAGCGTCATTGGTTTATGTCAACCGCAGAAGAAAGAAACAACCCTAGTTCTGTCAACCGCGAGAGCCAGCCTTTACCTCATGGTTTTCCCAGAATAATCCACACATTGAAAGAGAATTAACTTGTTAAAGGAAGCCGTGTGCTCAGCCTTCGAAATCAAACCCAACGAATGCATGACAGAGCTGTCCACAGCAGAAGAGACGCCCAGCTTTGGCGCGATTGGTGCAAGCACGCAGACCACTGCTTCAGACTCAAGCTGCAATCCCACACTCGAAGCTGCTGTTCCGCAATCAAAATCAACGAAGAAAGTGAACTCAACTGGAGTCAATCCACTTGGTGTTGACTGCCATCCTGGCGTTCCTTGTACTGATGATCTAGATTGCGGAACTAGTAGCACGTGCGGGTATTGTTCTTCTAGTAAAATATGTGTTTGTAGGGACTCTACAGTGACATGTAATAGTGCTTACAAATGCTCCGACAGTAACGGTGGCAGTCTCGCATACGGCGCAGGTGACAAGCTAGCGCCAAGCAAAGGCTATTGCGATGGGCAGGGAGATTGCGATTGTGCTAATCCGATTCATTCTTGTGATAGGTATGCGGGCGGAGGAGGAACCGGTGGGACGGTGTGTGTGGATGGTTATTCAACTTGTCAACAGAATCTGGCGGTCATCTCTCCCTATGGTTCTCCAATGCCGACGAGCGGATGGTTCACCTCAGGATCATCTGTTACAGCTTCAGTCACTTCGCCTTGGGCTGGCACGACCGGAACCCGATATGTATGTACGGGATGGACTGGAGCTGGAAGCGTTCCTAAATCAGGAACAGGTTCGTCTGTGACTTTCACTTTGAGCCAAGATTCAAGCATCACGTGGAACTGGAAGACCCAGTACCTACTAACCGTCACCTCGCCTTACGGCTCAACGTCAGGCCAGGATTACTATGACGTAAGCGCCAGTGCTGCCTTCAGCTTGAGCCCGACGACTGTCGCTGGGGGACCGGCACCCAATATGCGTTCACGGAATGGTCGAGCACTGACACTGGCGGATACACTGGTCCAGAATCATCTCATTCCGTAACAATGAATAATCCGATAACCGAGGCTGGAAGACCCAGCACTACCTGACTGTCAAAACCGATCCGCTTGGCCTCGTTGCGATTCTAGGAGAGGGCTGGTATGACTCATCGGAGAGTGCAATATTGACTGCGCCACCTGTTTCTCGCTATCAGTTTGGCTATTGGGATGTTGACGGCTCTCCAGCAGGAGGCAACCCCCTCACGGTGAACATGGGAATGGTTCACATTGCCAAGGCTCACTACTCCCAAATTACTCAGCAGGTGCATGATGCCGCCGTCTCAAACGTAACCGTTCCAAAAAACGTCACCGGACAAGGCGTTATGCTTCACGTCAACGTGACGCTGGCGAACCACGGAGAATATTCAGAGACGCTGAACATTACAGTGTATGCTAACCAAACAGTCGCAACAACACTTGCAAACATCACTCTTGCGAACGGGAACTCTATCATTGCCGTGCTCTCCTGGAACACGACTGGGCTCGCATACGGAAACTACACGATAAGCGCCTACGTATGGCCAGTCACAGAAGAGATGAATACCGCTGACAACAACATGACAGGAGGATGGATGATCGTAACCATGCCGGGCGATATTGACGGTAACTTCAGGGTTCAGCTTCAAGACTTGGTCTTGCTTGCACAAGCTTACGGCTCCAGACTAGGTGACGCAAATTGGAATCCCAACGCTGACTTAGACGGCACAACATTGTAGGACTATCAGACCTCGTCATACTCGCCCAGCATTACGGACAACACTACCCATAACCGATAAGATCCGAGCATTGGAAAGGGATGCGCTATCCTGTAAGGAATTTTGAAGACAAGTTCTTCTCCTCTTGCTCGTAGCGGTCAATCATCCCCATCCAATGATTTAATGGAACTTTCTGTCTGGTGATTCCGGGCGCGTCTGGCCTGTCTGTTCCTCTGAGCATGAGCCATTTCGCTTTCCTTCTAAATGGATGTCCATAGTGGAAAGTCCATTCAGCATTGCAAAATCGGCAGCGTGCAGTGGTTCTGTGCTTGTCTGTGAAGACAACTGTGCCCATGCAGTGACATAGAGGGCAGCGTCTGAGAGGCATTGGTCTCAAGAGATTCATTGTGCGCTTTCTGAACCCTGGAAAAGAGGACAGACCGATCAGCAGACATACGCTGCCAGTTACCGTAAGAAATACACCCAACCCGACATCCGAGTCTCGATAAACCTCAGGCCTGTAGGGCAACTGCAAGAACATGCCCAGTCCTCCAGCAATAAAAAGGAGCGACATAAACACAAATAGATATGGAACCCATGGACCCACAAGTATCACGATAGGCACGCGCTTCACCCACACTTATAATCGTCGAATGGTGGCAAACAGTACTAAAGCATTCCCCTCCGCGATGTGGAAAATTCCTGAGTATACGATAAAGACTGTTTCAGCAGAACGACTGGCATTAACAACAACTCTCGATGAGGATGATCATCCAGTTCCTTTCTAGCCTTTCTAACTCTCTCATCATTCCGAGCAAAGTCAACAAGCTCAGGTCCTGTGATTTTCGAAGCTTCAAGAGACATCAAAGTCACCGTCCTCGAAAATAGTTCCTTGGAACGGGTTTTGGTCTGAGCATTCTCTCTTAAAAGAATTTACTTGATGGCAAGATCTGCCCCTAACCACACGTGGACATGCTATGTCGTCATCTCAATTTGGCAACTCTTGCTCAGTTGAACAAAAAAAAAGAACGATAGAAGCGTGGTGAATGAACAAATTGTTTTATTCCTTGAAGACGATTATTTCTTGGAGACGTTTACGAAAATGCCCTCATCTGAAAAAGGGATAAGAGGTGTTTGTCTTGTCAGAATGGAGGATGGAACTGAGAGGATTGTCCCAAGAGCAAACTACATGAGAATGAAGAAGACAGGTAGAAATGTTACACTGCTCAAAGAAGGTCTGCGTTGGAAAGACCTTGGGAGCTGGGATCCAGCGGTGAACCACCCTCGAGGGCCGACAACAAAAAATCCCTACCCTGCAATTAGAAGCCTCCTGAAGCAGCCTTGAATCTAGAGGCCGTTGAAACAGGAACGGTGAAAGAAAAGTACTCGCGTTTTCTTCCCACCCCGGACATAGACAGCAACGGCATCGTAGGACTGTCAGACCTCGTTGCACTCGCCCAGCACTACGGACAACACTACCCATAACCCAAGTTGCACTTTTGGCTTCGTAGTCTGTAAGCAAACTTTTAATTCAATCCACGTGAACACAACATTGGGAGAAAGTAGCAGAGGAAAACATTGAGGATATAGCCTGAGTGTCAAAGTCTGAAGGAGTAATAGGAATTGGAAAAAATCGGGAGATTCGCGATAGTGGCTTCGGTGATTTTCCTTGTGACAACAACTATTCTGATGCCGCATATCAAAGCTGAGACGCAAGCCAATTCTCCCATCGAAGACCCGACACCCTCGTATATGAATTTGAGTGAGTACATGATTGGGTCTTGTGCTGTGTCAATTATTCTTCCTGAGAGCAATGGCACTCACGACCCATCAACTGAAGACTGGACTGACGAAGAGATAGGAGGAGTGTTAAACAAGACACAGACGGCGTTGGATTGGTGGGCTGCACAGAACCTTGGAGCTAACGTGAGTTTCGTAACAGACGTTCACACACGTGTTCCAACAAGTTATGAGCCGATGGACCGCTCATCAGAGGAAATAAAACTCTGGGCTGGCGAAGTAATGAGCTATCTTGGATACAATGGAACTCCAAACGATTATGCAAATAACACACGGACATACCTCAACGATCTAAGAGAAAAATTGCAAACAGACTGGGCGTTCATGATTTTCATGTTGGACTGTTCCAATAAATCTAGAGCGGAATTTACCGATGGCATACCTGCTCATGCTTGGTTAGGGGGACCATACATTGCAATACCAGTTTTAACAATAGTGGACCTAGATTACGTAGTGGCGCATGAAATGGGACACATTTTCTTTGCAATGGATGAATATGTCTCTGGGGAACAATACAGTGGTTACTTGAATGTTACGGACATTCCTAACTCGGGCGGTCTCATGTCAACGTATAATTCTTGGGAGCTTTCCGGTAAACCTGACGGTTTGAACGGAACATGGGGACAAATAGGTTGGCGTGATTCAGATGGCGACAGCGTACAAGACATCGTCGATACCTCTCAACAGGTTATCTTAGATTCATCTTCATATGACAAGATGACCAATACCCTACAATGCACTGGGAGAGCTGCTGTAATTCCATACACTAATCATAATCCCCATTCATGGCAAAGGCATAACGTAACGATCAATAAAATCACATCAGTCCAGTTCAGTATCGATGGAGGAGAATGGATGAATGCAACAATAATTCCAACCACTCTGAGAAAAGAAATTGGGGACACGGGGAACTTCTATTTCAAGAACACTACTGCGATGGTCAACTTCACCTTTACTCAAGAAGTGTCTTTGGGAAAGCACCAAGTGGAAGTCAAAGCAACCAATCAATGGGGAAATAGTGGCTATGCAAACGACACGTTCACAGCAGGACCGATTCATGACGTAGCAATAACAAACATAACCCTGGGCAACAAGAAAATACTTGCGAGGGGTTTCCCAACTTCGATAAACCTGTCAGCAGCAAACCTTGGTAACTACACTGAAACCTTGAACCTAAGTATATATGCCAACGCGACATTGATAATGTCTCTGTCTGAGACTGTGAATGTTTTTTGGCGCGCTACCCTCACCTTCATTTGGAACACCACGGATTTAGATTACGGCAATTATGTCATAAGCGCCAATGCAACGCAGGTTCCAGACGAAATAGATATAGCAAACAACAACTGTACGGTCGGCATATTGAAAGTGACAATTCCGGGCGATGTAAACGGCGACTTTACGGTCGGGCTTATAGACTTGGTTAACTTGGCAATAGCTTACGGCTCCAAACTAGGCGATTCAGACTGGAATCCGAATGCTGACATAGACGGCAACAGCGCAGTCGGCCTGTCAGACCTCGTCATGCTGGCTCAGCATTATGGACAACACTACCCTTAATCCCTAATTTTGTGTGCAGTGCAGTGGGAAATCGGTAACGAGCGGCAAACGCCTTCTCCCAGCCAGCAAGAAGAAAGGATGCAATCTGGCTAGCACGCATGAGCAATCATGGCTTCAACTACAACTTAGCGGAGCCTGCCTAGAAGACATCGGACTCAATCAGGTGAGCTACATGACGGAAAGGGTTGAGCACGCATAAGCGTGCACATTCGCACGATAGAAAATTGAAAGAAGACCGCGGAATCTTCTTCCTACCCCCCCGTACTGCATGATATGTATCCTATTATGGATGGAAACCCGCAGACGCAAAGCATGAATGGAAGAAGACTGTAATCTTCTTTCAAGCGTCGGGTTCTTTCTCTCATGAGGTTCAACGTAGAATTTTCACAAACCCGTTTCAGTCAAATTTGGCATAAAATCTTTCGACTTCTAAACAGAAAATGGAGGCTAGTGGCGTCGTTTCTTGATGCGTCTGACGCCCACGACTGATACTGCAACTGCTATTATTGATGCCAAAGCTATCCAAAAAGCCAGCAGATGAAGTGTATTCGGACTAAGGATCTGCATCGCTATCGGAACCCATTCTCCGCCCACGGGTGGAGTTGGCGGGCTCACCTTCACATATACACCAGTCCACGTAGTGCCATGAAGATAGATTGTCTTGAAGTTGTTAGTGTCTCCGTCTTCAAGCCATTTGGACCATTTGTATCCGTTGTAGGTCTGTGGCATTTCGATGGTATAGTAACCTTCTGGTAACGAGTCTGTGTAAGGTGTGGTTTTGGAAGTTGTATTGATGGTGAAGGGTATTCCAGTTATGAGTGTGGAAGTAACAGTCAATTGATAGTTCGGTCCTGCAAATTTGGCAGTCAGTGAGATGTCTGTGTTCATTGTGACCGTTCTTGAACGGCTGGTAACTCCATCATCCCACTTATCCCAAACATACCTTGCCACTCCAACTATGTAAGACTCAGGCATCACCAAGTCAACTGAGACGCCCTCGTCAAAAGCTCCCGACCAAGGCGTCGTATGAGACGTGATATCTACCGTGAATGTGATTCCCGCAGGGATGCTTTCAATTGTGAGAGTGTGTTTTCGTATAGGAAGTTGTACGTAGATTGCAGTCAATGTGTTTTCTGAGGTCAGGGCGACTGACTTGATTCTGTTTGTGTCTCCATCTTCGAGCCAGCGGGACCATTCATATCCGTTGTAGGTTTGTGGCATTTCGATGGTATAGTAACCTTCTGGTAGCGATTCGGTGTAGGGTGTGGTTTTGGAGATGGCGTTAACAGTGAATGGTATTCCTGCAAACGGTGTGGAAGTAACATTAAGTTGATAGAGAACAGGTGGTTCACTCCAAGGGTTCATAATTGGATAACGATCAATGTTGTTAGGGCCAATAATATATGGTGTGTCTCCTATTCCATCATTGCCCAAAATGTCTTGATCCGGTCCATGATATTGGTCGATTCCAGAATAGTCGATCCAATAGTTTCCACCATCGGGATAACCGTTATCCCAATAGTTTGGCCAATTGTTTAGCTCACGAGCTTGGACCCCATAGAGAACGCAAAAACTATTGTGGCAAATTCTATTGGTACCGGGAGGTGTTCCTCCTAACGTAAGACCCTCGCCGCCGCCCAGCGTTACTATGGTGTTTCCGATTATGTAACTTCCACCAAAAGCATCGTCTTGAGTTATTCCCCAGAGACATTGGCTCACTTGATTTCCAATTATGTAACTGCCCCCGGTACCTTCATCCAGTCTGATTCCTACAATATTCTGTGAAATTACGTTGTCAGTTATGTTGTTATGAGAGGAATAATCTAGATGTACTCCGTAGCGGTTGTTAGTTGCCGTGTTTCTAGTTACCACATTGTCATGACCATTACCACACAGTTTAATTCCAGAAGGTGGCCACACGTCTGTACCACTATTTCGTATCACGAAGTTGGCAATGGTGGTATAGCTGCTCGTTATAGTGACAACAGTGCCACTCGAGCTTCCATCAATGATGGCTTGGTTGCCGATAAGTGACACTGTCTTGTTCACAACTACATGTTCGTAGTATGTTCCACTTCTTACAAAGACTGTATCTCCTTCATTTGCATGGTTAATGGCTTCTTGTATGGTGTGAAAGTCTGCTGGACCATCATCATCAACGATCCATATGCTTGGCGGTTGCGACTGTGCTTGTCGAGTGTTCAATACCAACGTCAATGTGCTTATCAGCAGTATTATCAGCACTATCTTAGAAACTATTTTCTTTTTCATTTCTCATTTCTCCTTTCTCCTTTCAGCACCCAAAAATAGGCAATTCAATCAATTAACATTTGTGGAACGCTCTTCTATTGCCAAGCAAATTGAACAATCATGTTTGAAATGCACCAGGTTTCTTCTGTTTCTGAACTTCTTTTCTCAGAAAAGAGAAAAAGGTGGAGTTTACCAGCGCTTTTTGAGGAAGCGTCGGTAGGCCACGAAGGCAGAGGCTGCGGCGACTAGGGCTAGAATAATCCATGGAGCCATCAGCTGAAGCGTGCCTATCGGACTCAGCGCCTGAAGCGTAGTAGGCGCCCATTCTCCGCCGATTGAAGGATTTGTGTATTGGGCAGTTGCGGTGTGCGGTGCGTTCATCGTAACAGTAATCGGGTTTGCGGCTCCCTGCGACGTGCCGTCGACATCCCAGCTGAACGGAATCGTGATCAAACGGTAGCCGCCTAGATTGATCGGAGCCGTGAGCGGCACAGTTTGACCTTGGTCATACCAGCCCTGGCCAGGAATCGTTCCAATGCCAGATGGAGCGGTCTTCACCGTCAGATAGTACTGCGTTTTCCAGGTCCAAGTGATGCTCGAGTCCTGGGTTATCGTGAAAATCACCGATGTACCAGTTCCAGAAGCGGGCACGTCTCCAGTTCCACTCCAGCCTGTGCAGACATACTGCGTGCCAGCTGGGCCAGCCACTGGAGAAGTAACCGATGCAGTGATACTCGTTCCTAGCGTGTAGGTTCCGCTTGTTGGGGTAGGTGAGCCATAAAGAGAAGTAACAGTCAACTGAGCGTGGATCAGAATGGCAGCAACAAAATACTGCCCGTCAATGCTTTCTCGGATTATCAATTCGTCAAAGCCATCATTGTTTACGTCTGCCGCCTCGTCCCACCTTGGAGTTTCACGACCTTCAACCCGTCCTCCTGTACCAGCAACTATGAACATCCCACTATTGGGCAAGACAAAGTCCATAACCAGACCGCCCTCGAGCGAAAGCGCATACACATGACTATCTTTCTCAAAGACAATCTCTTCTTTCATGTCGCGGTTCACATCGAAATGTGCAGGCCAACAGTAGTAGGGCAGAATCGCCGAGTTTCCCCAAGCCCAAAGTTCAGTGCCATCATTCTCGTAAGCGCGTATCGCTCCTCCACCATAAACAACGACTTCCTTGACTCCATCACCATCTATGTCGAGCACTATTGGAGATGAGACGTTATAATACGTACCATGACCATATTCTGTTTTCCACAAGAAGGCGCCGTCATTTCTAAAAACATATATAGTGTTGTGGAAGTCATGATAACTAACCGCGAAGTCGTCAACCCCATCTCCGGTTATGTCTCCAGCCATAATGTAGGCGCCATGATTCTCTAGATGTGGAACAATCGGAGGTATTACTTGTGCACCAGACTTGTCCAACACGTAGATTCTCTGAAAAGTCGCCAATATGATTTCCTCAACTCCGTCTCCTGTAACGTCAGTGTATATCATCTGATTTCCAAGCTCAGGTGTGCTGTAACTCCACATGACAGAACCATCAGTGTCGAGAGCATAGCTAGTGGAAGCTGCTCCGTATCCGGCAGTGGCTGTCACGAATACCTCCAGTTGTGAGTCTGAATCGAGATTCAGAAACGCCGCATATCCGAGGATTCCAGTTGAATAAGAAGTGAACTGCCACAATTCCGTACCATCATCGTCATAGCAGCGAATCGCTCCGGTCGAGCCCATTCTGCCAAGAATAAATACTTCTCCTTTTCCGTCTTCGTCAACATCGCTTATTGCTGGACTGCCCCCGGCAAATCCAGTCGATTTGGACCAGATTTCAGTTCCATCATTCTTGATGATTTGGAGGGTGCCACCGTATGTTAGAACAGCCACGTCCACGATTCCATCACCGTTCACGTCTCCCGTATCTTTACCATCGATCATTTGATTGTTCAGTACAGGAACGCGCCAAAGCTCTGATGCAACAAGACTAGCCTTCGCGCTGAGAGAAAGCGCTGAAACTGTTGGAATTGCAATCAAGAAAATCATCACAATCGTTAGCTTTCTCTTCATTTTCCTTTCTCCCGTGTAGTTGGGTTAACATTCTGTCATATTGCAGCTTTTTATATTTAAGATCTGTGAAATCGGCCTATAGAAGAAAGTTCTATTCCCTAGGCGGAAATAGCAAGGTTTATGGGTAGTGTTGTCCGTAGTTTTGGGCCAGTATGACGAGGTCATTGAGGCCGACGATGCCGTTGCCGTCTATGTCCGCGTTGGGGTTCCAGTTTGTGTCGCCTAGTTTTGAGCCATAGGCTTGAGCTAGTGTGACGAGGTCTTCCAGGCCTACTTCGGAGTCGCCGTTCAAATCTGCTGCTAGGTGCTGCCTTGCCAAGAATCCGGTGGATGTAAGCGTGGAATTCGAAGAGAGTGCAGATTCAGGAACCCCGTTGCCATCGTTATCTATTCGGACATTGACGCCGTCTCCTCCTCTGGATAGGGTCGTCCAGTCAATCGTATACTGATGTATAGCGTGGATTGTTGCCGGAATCTCGGTGGCAAGAAAGGTCAGGTTTCCTTCTTCTCCAACTGAGGCCACAGCCAGCCCGTATAATCCGTCGTCTGTGCACGCAACTTCATATCTGTAAGAACCGAATGGAACCACCACAGTGCCATTGTAGTAGCTCGATTCAGGAATTCCGCTCAAAACTTTCCCGTCAATTAGACCAGTGACTCTGCTTAATGAATCATATACTCTGAGTTCGCCGGGACTGTGCAACGTTGCTCTTATCTGGTTTGTGTAAGGACGGTAAAACATAAACTGCCAGTTATCGATACCAGCAATGGGTGTCCATTGCACTGGATATGGACCGTGAACATAGTCGATCGTCACATAACTCTGAAGAGTTGCCGTCAGTATTTGCCAACCGTCTCTGGGCTTTAGGTGGTATGGATAATAAGCTCGTTTTGATGTTCCTGGGACTGGGTAGGGCCCATAATTGTTCTCCGGTTTCATACTTTGTGGAGAAATGAAATGCGTTGCTCCAGCGGTGGGATCTACAACCTCCCTTTTCAACAACCGTCTAGCCAGCTCCAGCATGGTTTCAGTGGGCTCCTGGTTCGTGGCATACCAGCGTTTCACAATCTCCTCAATTTCGCTTGCATAATAACCGCTATCAAGCCTGTTGAGAATTGTCCATCCGACGGCGGTTTGCGCGAGCGCTGGATAGGCGCCTGCTTCAGACATGATAGTTTTGGCAAGCCAGTAGATGTCCCCAGAAGCAAGCGCGTGTGCCGAGATCTCTTCTGTTCTGTCTTGGTCAGCAAGTCCTTCTGCAAGGTCGATACACGGGTTCCAGTTGTTTACATCCAACAGTTTTTTCTCTTCTGCGGTCGGATTTGCCATATAATAAGCGATGAAGAAGTGGTAGTTGCCGGCTTCAGTCAAACTCAATGTTCCCTCATATGCGTGTGTCTGCCCTTGCTGAAGCGTGACTGTTTGAAAGGTGAAGTCGGGGAATCCTCCGCCGGGCAGTTCGCCATCGTTGAATCTTCCGCCTAAAAGCAGTTTGTCGAGGGTGATAGCTGCGTTTCCATCGTTTCGGACGGTGAATTTTGCAGTCAAAGTGTCTCCCACAAAATACGGAGCCCCAGGTGCGATTTCCAAAGGAGAAATCAACACAGGCCTACCGGCACCCGCGCCCGCGTGATAATAGGCCGTGTAGGATCCACCAGATGATACGATTATCGTAGCGGTTGCGTGAAAAGTGCTCCATTGTAAGAACGGGTGAGCGTTCGTGTCGCTGCTTGGAACCGTAAACATGTGGGTACTGCTGAGTCCGCTGAAAGTGTGAGGCGTACTAAAACCGGTAGGTGATCCGTCTTTTGTGATAGGTACGCTGATGTCTAAACCCTCGGTGTTGCAGTGGGCTTTAATAACCGCATCATAGGTGGATGGAGGAGATACTTGCCAGTTCCAGGTTATGCTTGAATCCTGAGTTATGGTGAAAGTCACCGTTTTGCCTGTGCCAGTCGACGGAACAGAACCCGTACCAGACCAGCCCGTGCAGGCCCAAACAGTACCGCCCTCCGTAACAGGACTAGTGACGCTGCAAGTCACAGACTGACCATCAATGCAGGTATGCGGACCATTACCAGGAACCGGGCTATCATGATCAGAAGAAACAGTCAACGTATGCTCAGAAGACGGAGCTTCCCCATAATAAGCCCAGTGCATCAACACATACTCGGCCTCGCGCTCGTACGTAATTATTGTCGTGGTTGTTTCACCCGTGTCCCAATGACTGAACGGGTGACCACTCGGGTCGGTGCTTGGCACCTCGAACGTATGGGTACCCCTAAGGGCAGGAAAAATGCAGGGGGTGACGGATCCTGTTGGTTCTCCGTCCTTCGTGATTTGTACGCTAACATAATCTTCAAAAACACAGGTCGCGACAAAAGTAATGGTGTACCTTGGCTGCGGCTCGTTCTTGTAGACGGCTGTGAGAGTCCCAGAACCGCTGACGGTCACGCCATAGGTTGGATCATCATAGGTGGGAGGTGACACGGTAACGCCGCCGCTTGCTTCCCAATGGTCAAGATAATGAAGCTCCATATCCGAAGTTGACCACCACGTGGCCGTATATGTTCCAGACGCGACGGAAACGTCGCGTGGGAGACTACCAGTCACTCCATTAAAAGCCATGATTCCAAGATTGAATGTCGAAGCATCGTACTCAATGGATTGTAAATGAACAGTATTAAGCGACATTGGGTCCATGTCTAGCCGTTTTTCGGTTGACCAACCAGGGCTTAACAGTCCAACAGTAAGGAGGATCAGTAAGATTCCACACACAATCTTCAGACGCATTCTCCTTTCTCCCTTTCTCACAACTGAAATGGGATCACCTATTTCGTTTCATTTCGTAATAAAGCTTTTGGAACGCTCTTCTATAGCGGTGTGGTTGAACAACAGAAAGAATTGTATCAAATGCAACATTTACTCGGGGGTTGGGTTTGGGCGTCATCGTGGTTGCCCTCACTATGCTGCCCTCACCTGGTTCTTAGCGCATGATTTCATCGACCCAGTAGTCCCCTCTTTGATAAGAGGGGTTTCAAGAGTCTCAGGGTAACCGTGAAGAAAGGTCTTGGACTTGTCTAGCACTTCGGGAATCGTCAATTTCTCCAGTTCTCTTGGCGACCCCATGAACGTGCAGATCAGCCCGGTCTTGCCGTTGACTGTGTTCGGAACAGTGACAACACGCATCGGATCCACTGAAACAGTGAAGTGTACCCTGTCAAAAACATGAGTTTGCTTCTGCAGAAGCTTAGTGAACTTGAATCTTGAAGCCGCATGACACCAAATCGGATCTCTCATTCTGTACGGAGCCCAGTCGTGATAGTCAAAATCCATAACATGAACGTGGAATCCTTGGCAGCCACTGAAGACTACGGCCAGCTTTGAATAATATTTCTGGATGGCCTCGCAGACTCCAATCTCCTCGCAACTATGGGCTGCAGCAGCCCTTCAGCTTTGATGCTGGCAGCCAGGCTCTTGTCAACAGTCTGCTCATCTCTCCACTTGCTTATCGTCTCATTCAGCACAAGAGGAAACATTCCCTCAGACTCGTTCTTCTTCACCATGTCAATCACATCCGTCAATCAGGTCAGAGGCCGTGGAATTTCCCGCCGGTTCGCTGATAAAGGACTTGCTGCCAATGGCGATATTCGGTCAGGAAGGCTTTCGTGTCCCTGTACTTGGCTCGCATTCGGCTCAGTCTCGTGCGAACCGTCACTGGACTAATCTTCAACTCTATGGCTACTTTCTCCTGGAGGCCGTCGTGGAAGCCTCGCTCTATGAGGTCCTGAAACTTTTCAAGCATCTTTTGCTCTTTCTCTGTGAACCCAGCTTCATGCAAATCCATCACCTCCGTCTAGGCAGATAAAATGAGTGGAGAGAGACCATAGACTTTTCAAATGGTTGTTACTAGTAAAACAGAACATTCGCAACATCAAAACGCAACGTTGTTGCATTGAAACGGAACAGAAGCGTTCAAACTCCAAGCAATCCACCTTCTCTGGCTATCTTGATGGTGCCCATGGTTACAGTCCTTCGGCCCAGTCGACGCTTGAGCATCCGGATTCCAGAATCATCACGGTTCATTGGCAAACCGACGGCCTTCACTCATCTGCTTTTCCTCAGAACCTTCAAGAGGTCTCATGAATCTCTTTTCCTTTAGCTTGCGAAACTCCACACATAATTCGTGGACAACCTTGGAAAGTGTCAAGTTTTCACATGTAGATGAAGATGAGCTGCTGCTCAGTCCGAGTTTGCGGGCTCCCACGGCCAGGTCGTGTAACATACTGCTGATTAGTTCGTCAGGCATAGGATCAGGACTCCTTCCTTTCATTCTCTACAAGTTTGGCCAGGGCATATTCGACTGCGTGAGACCTGTTCCTGAAACGTAAGGCTTCAATCTGTTTGTCTACCCATTCCACGTACTTCTTCTCAACGGTCACGGAAATCGGAATTTTCGGCATGGCCTCCATATATGTTTCACATCCTTTTAGATTTAATCTGATAGGATATGGTTTCACAAGTCTTATATAGTTTATGCCATAAGATACTTGCTCTGCTGAAATGGAGGCAAGGAGTATGAAACTGAACGTAACATTAAACGATGAAGCAACAAAGCGGTTTCAGGCGGTCAAAGAGTACTATGGGTTCAAGGCCAACACAAGTCTAGTCGGTGTGCTGCTGGCTAAGGAAGCTGACAGGATCCAGGAAGAGAGAATGAAGCGAATATCCATTCCAAATGAGCGTTATGAAGCCCTAGCTAAGGAAGCTAAGGCACGTGGTCTTGACGTGGATGAATATGTGAACAAAATAGTGACCGAATGTCTCAAAGAGGCTGAGGAGAAAACGGAGGCTTGAAGATGGAAGCTTGGCAAGGAATCAAACTGACCGCGCTCACAAAGGAGCTGTTGGACAAGTATTGCAAGAAGACTGGCGAAAACCCGAAAGACGTTTTGCAGAAGGCCTTTGAACATTTCTTGAAAACGGCAACCGGCTAAAGTCAACGGGTTTCATCCATGAGTTGGTGAAAGAATGACTGAAGACTATTCTGTAGCTCGCCAAAGCCTCAAGCTTCTCGAACGAATCCGCGACCAAGGACGCAAAGAGCAGAAAGGATCCACACGTGAATCGAACAATGAGACCGGACCTGAAGACTACAGTGTTGCCAAGCAAAGCCTCGCCATACTCCAGGAACTGGCGAACACAGAACGCGCTAAACAACAGTCAACACAAACTCGTTCCTAAAGCACTGTCTTTCAACCATTCCCCTTCCCCTTTTTCTGTTCTAGTTGTAGAGCCTACTCAATCAAAGCCATTCATTCGTTTGGACGTGGGTTTTTCATGGAAAACATGAAGAAATGCTGGGCTCTGGCCCCACAGCTTTGCGTGTGCGTTACATTTGGTCATCGAATTGTTTCTTAAGTTTCTTTTCAAGCATTTGGAGGCCAGCTTCTACGGCTGCTTTCTTGTCTTTGAATTTACCCCTCTCTATAGCTTTCTTCGTTGCCGGACCGTCGACGGTAACTAGGAAGTTCTTCTTATTTGGGTCGTCAAGGTAGTTCAGAGTTGCCTGCCAGACGACTTCGCTAATGTTCTTGTATTCGCCCAGGTCCACTATTTTCTGTAGTCTTTCGGTTGTATGATCTGGAAAATGAATAATGACTATGTTGCCAAGGGCAGCATTCTGCTGCTCAAAATACAGGGACCATGCCGCCGTCAGGTAGTTGATGAAAGCGTGGTATTGTTCTTCGCTAAAGCTATTCATCAGAGATGTCGAAATCTCGTTAGGTATCATAACCAAGAATTTCTCATTAGCCATGCTGCCGTTCTGTTGAGGCATAGGAAGTGAAGAATAATACTGAGGTGCGGAAATTGATATGGAAACGGGAATTATCAAGGGAGCTGGGCATCGAATCCTTGTCTCTTGCTCCAAATTTCTCCTTTGGATAATGACGTTGAAGAGATATTTTGATATCGATTGAATCGCCGATTCGTACGATAGCCCTCTAAGGACAGTCGAAGGCATTTCTAATGCCTTCGCAGCTGATGCATTCCATCCAGCGGCATCTAAATCTAAAATCCAACGCACATGTTCCTTATCTCTGATGGAGTAACGCGCATCTTTGCGGCTTACCTTTCTATATTCGATCAGTTCGTCCTCATGAAGTTCATTGAGATATCTGAATAGTTTAACATGAAAACGGTTCTCCTCATCTTCGTCGTGAGGACCAACCAATAATTGTTTCTCAATCTCGCTGGCTCTCATTTCTCGGTTTTCAGTGAAGAGTAATCGCAGGATGGATATGCTCAAGTCTGCTTTCGTCAAAATCTGGCCTCTAAATGGTTACAAGATTAGTAATTATATACCGCGTATAAGATTTGCGTCTAAAGGGTGTAGAATATGAGCAGAAAAAGCGCGAAAACGCGATGGAACATACCTGTTCCAAAAGTTCTCGATGACGTTGTTGAAAAAGCCATAGAGCTTGACAGCCACATGACCAAGAGTGATTTTGTTAGAGACGCGGTCCGCGAAAAGTTGGCAAGCATGGGCTATAAAGCTACTCCATTTCAGAAGGCCACAATCAAATGAACGAGATAGTTACCGACGTACCTCCACGGGTTCAAATATGCAGAGATTGTGGTCACTGGACCGGCGGACGCTGTTTGAAAGGCTACATCACCAAGCAAAATGGGCTGACCCCTGCATGTCCTGAGGCTATTGAGAGAAGCACATGCAGCCGAGCCTGCTAGAGGGGGTCTTGAATGAGCGAGAACCAGAGACTGGCAGAGATTTTTCTGGACTATCTTAACGCGCAAGAAGCGAGCTGCGTCAATGCGCGCAGGCAGATAGGCGAGCTCTTCAACGTGGCTGAACCGACACAACAGAAGACGGTGCCAGAACAAACCTTCACGGTCTTGCAGTTCGAGGAACATACAGGCACAAAGTTAACCGAGTTTGGAACCGCTGAGAAATCGAAAAACAAGGAAGAACCCTGGCTAAATGCCTTTAACATTCTCAAGGCCTCGGGCGCTTCAATTGACAAAAGGTTCCACGGTGCAGGATACGTCTATTCTTACTGGATCTATAATGGACGGATTTTCAGACAAAAACTGAAGCAAGCCTAAGGAGTGCTCTTCACTTGAGAGTACGATGCACATGCGGCGGCTTTTTCTTCTCAGTTCAACCGACGAAAATGGAAAAGACAGTTACATTAGTCTGCTCTCAATGTCAGAAGTCATGGTCCATCAAAGTTGATTTTCTGCCCAAACGTGAATGTTCAAAATGTGGGTCAACAGTTTTCTTGATTCATAACCCGCCGGCAGGCACGGCCACGAAGGATGCAATCGTATACATCATCTGCAATCAATGCAGGGCGCTACGGGAGCTGAAGTTCGGACAGTTGAGAGAGGTTGACGGTTCTAGCGTTTTTACGGAGGCCTAACATGGTTTCAGTCAAGCTCAACGATGAATTTTGCCTTGAAAAAACGTCCGAGGGGTATGTCCTTTTCAATGCTGGAAAAGCCATTTTCGGGCCTTTCGGCTTGAAGAACAAGTCAGCGCTAACGAAAATAGTCGAGCTCACAGGGGCGCCAGCGCAGATGGTTGAGGAAGCTTTTGCCGAGATCAGCGTGTACGCGAGTCAAGAGGCCAAGCTCAAGAAAGAAGAGAGCAGGAAACAGGGCAACGTGAAAGTAACTTCGGCTCAACCGTCTGAGGATGACGTTGAACCTGTCGTCCTTGAGCACCTCACGATGATTGAGAATCCCGCAGTTGCGGATCTCCCAGTCATAGTTGAAGGCGTGGTCTCCAGCACAAGCATCAGTTACCTTGTTCCGAGCACGCTCCAGGTCTTCGTCACAGACAAAAACGGTGTTGAAGACAGCAAAACGATTGAGATAGGCGAAAGAAACCCTGTTAACATAAAATTTGTCGGTGTCAATGAGGACATTAAGTACAGACGGCTGAAAAGGTTCGTTGAAGAAGCTGTCAACGAGCCCGGCAGCAAACTCAGGATTGAAGAGCAAAAATGGCGAACCATCTACAAGATCAGGGTTCGACCCCCAGTTTTTACGCTTGAAAAACGGGAAGGCAAAATCGTCGACGAAAAAGGTTACGAATACAAAAGCTACGACATCTACGTATGCGCTGACGAACCTAAAACGTTTGAGGCTTCAAGCCTTGTCAGGCTCAAGGGTATCGTCCTGCCTAACCCTCACAGCCAAAACACGACGTTGCTCGTCTATGACGTTGAATTTCCAGAGGAATTTCGCAGTTTTGACATGGAAAGAATCGACAAACTGAGGGGCAGATTCAACGGTTTCACGACGGTCCAGCAGCGCGTCGACTGGATCCTATCTAACTTCGAGAAGCTCTCGCAGATTATCGGACGCCGCAACTTGGCTTTTGCAGGGTTTTTGGCTTTTTTCACTCCTACACGCATTCAACTGAATGAGAAAATTGAAAGAGGATGGGGGAACATTGCCGACGTCGGAGACACGACAACCGGCAAGTCGCTAACAATGAAGGAACAGATTCGGTTGTTGAGAGCTGGTATGTTCATAACCGCTGAAACTGCCAGCGCAGTCGGCCTAGTTGGAACTGCAACGCAAAGTGAGAAGGGCCAGTGGACCGTTGACTGGGGGTTTCTCGTTCTCAACGATAGAAAGCTCCTAGTTATTGATGGAGCCCACAAATTGTCCTTCAGCGAGTGGGCTGCCCTAGGAGAAAGCGAGCGAAGCGGAGTTGTAACGATAGCCAAGGCCGCGAAAAACAGTGCCTACGCTCGGACCAGGCAGATCAAGATTGCCAATGCAGTCGACCGGGAACAGAACAAGTTTTGTACTAAGAGCATGAAAGAATTTCTTTACCCGATACAGGCGCTTTCCACTGTTTTTGACAAGACCGGCATAGCAAGGCTCGACTTGGCTGTTTTCGCAGACTCACGAGATGTTAAGGCTGAGGATGTTAACAAGCAGCTTGATTCGAACTATGACCAGGACTTGGAGCTGTTAGCTGATGGCCTGCGTTGGTGTTGGAGCAACACGGCAAAAGTTGAGTTCACATCTGAAGCTGCCCAGAAAATATTGAGTTCAGCCACGGACCTTTATCAGAGGTTCTTCTCCGATTCTGTTCCTCTGACAAGCATCGACGTGAAGTGGAAACTGGCCAGGCTTTCAGCAGCCCTCGCCTTCATGACGATCTCAAGTGAAGACTACAAAACCGTGACCGTTACAGAAGAACACGTTGACACAGTAGTTGCCTTCATCGAAAGGGAGTATAGCGATTCAAGCTTGAACACTCTAGCACAAGAAGACAAGTACGAGGTCATAACGCAGCTGGATGTTAACATCTTCATAACAAACGTCGTCTATCGTACAGGAATCGACCGTGACAAAGTTGTAGAGATCCTGAAGTTCATCGTGTTGCAGGGAAGAGTCACAAAAGACCAATTGAAAAGCAAGTTTGGCCTAGCAGACAATAGTCAACTCAGACCTCTACTAGGCGAATTGGAAAGCGAGAAGCTTCTACGTGGAGGAAGAGGCTACTATCCCACGCCCAAACTCATTGAAGCCTACAAGATTTTATCACCCTTATCACCCTCATCAACCCCAGAAAAAGGACCCCCCACAAATCAAATCCCAACGCGCACGCACACTGAGCGAGAAATTATGACCCCCTCTCTTTCTGGGGTTGTTAAGCGTGATAAGCGTGATGAAAACACCGTTGATCCTGGGCGGCCTAGCCAGGTTGAACCTGTCGAGGATGAGCTTGTTCAAAAATTGCGGCAGGAACTTTCACCGGACCGAGGCTACAGCCTTGACAGGGTTAGAAGCATACTTCACCAGGAAGGGCTTTCGGAACAGGATTCTGAAAAGAAGATTTTGGAATGGGAAGCAGCGCGGGTCATTGGTATTGACGATTTGAAGAACGTGTTTTTGATAAGGAAGGAAGAAAACCATGAGTGATCAACATTTCAGAAGCCATGTCCACAGAGGCACCCCGCGGTCGAGGAGTCAGGATGAAGAGACGGAAGCACGCGAGGATATCGAAGGATATTGTCCTCGAATTGACGGAGAGGTTCTCGTCCTTAGCGGCTGCTGCTTTCACCGGGAAAGACCTTGGAGCTGCTGGGGATGCGTTTTCGACCGCAACTTTGTCCACGTCAAACTGACGATACTGCTGAAGGAACTTCTTGAATCGAGAGGCCGCTCTGGGGAATCACCATGACATCAGAAACTATCTCCCTTTCAGTCCTAGTTCAACGGGTTCGTGATGACGAGATACGGCTTGGCTACGCGACCAAAGAACACCTCGTCGCTATTTGCGAGTTCGTGTTATCTCGGCCTGGCAGGTACGGCCGCGAAGAATATTCTGACGCCATAAAGACACTGGCACATTACCACCTTGCAAAGCTTGCGAACATCCACCACAGTTACCGTAGTACCTGCTGGCGCCTGGTCATCGCAGAGCGAACGAAGAGTTACCTGGGACGGTGCAGACGCTGCGGTCTGCCCATCTCGAATCCGGTGAGCTTGGCTACAGGACACGGTGAAGTTTGTAGAAAAAAGCTCGGGATTGCGGGGTTGAACAAGAATGAGTAGTGAAGAGGAATTTAGGCGTGAAAGGTCGTTCTGAAGAGGCCAGCTGCCGCGAATGCTCTAACCGCACAGATGAAAGGCCACCCTTCTGCACATGGTTGCAAGCCGAGATCCCTGCTGGCCTAGCCGACGACCCGACCTGCGAAGGGTTCCATGCAAAAGGTCTTAGGACAAGCAAAGCTGGGAAAGGGTCCCCTCACACAAGCACATCACCGAAAGGCGACGGTAAGAGGGTCGGCCAGTCCCCGGTCGCCGAACCCCCAAGAACGTCTTGTCCTAAGACCCTTGATAAATCCTTGATTCAAACAGCCCTGAAATTCAAGGGGTTCGGGGGCAGCGTGGTTATGGAAAGAATCTGTTGTGGAAAACGCGGCTGCCACTGTCACAGTGGAGCTCTTCACGGACCCTACCCCTATCTTCATTATTACTCGAACGGCAAAGTCAGACGTCAATACTTGAGCAAAACCGTGAGCACACTTCTGGCCCATTCTACGAAAGAACTGGAGAAGATGCTTCACGAGACAGAAACGACCTTGGGACAAGAAGGGAGGCTTTCAGGAGCAGCTTAAACATGGTTGAGGCTGAGGGGAAAAGCTGTCTTCCACTTCGGAAAGCATACTTGGCAAAGCGGCACGACGGGAAGTTGGCCGGGTCCCCATCACCAGAAGGCCAGCCGCAGCAGCTCCCAAATCAGCCATGCCCACAATGCGGATCGAATAGAATCTGGAAATCTGGGCACAGATATTCCAAAACAGGCGCCGACGTGCAGAGATGGTTATGTCGAGACTGCAGAATCAAATTTAGCGAGAGCTTTCTCAAACTTGAGAAAAAGTTCGACATCATCATGCAGCCGGGACTGCTTCAATCTAGTTCTAAGTTGGCTGAGGGCTCTGTCTGTAATCGGGATCGTTCCGTTAAGGAACCGCTCAACAATAGCTCTTTCTCGTTTGGTGAAAACGTAGAGTCTCATGGCGTTACAATGGTGGGAAAAGACTTAAATGCTTTGCGTTCCCATAGTTGTAAACGCCGAGTGTGCGACTCAGCGAGGTCGAAAAACTTGGACACGGCAACAACACGAACAGAAACCGTGTCGGAAACATCAACAAGCTTTGACCCACAAACCGCGAAAGGCCTGCTACTGCAATATGGGCTCTACCTGGAGAAGGAAGGATACGGCGTGGACTGCCGCTACAAAAGCTGCATACGAATGCTCATCAACTCTGGAGCAAACCTGTTCGACCCGGAAAACGTCAAGGAAGTCATCGCAAAGAAACAATGGAAAGACGGAACAAAGATGCAAGTAAGCTACGCTTACGATGCTATGGTTAGAATGCTGAAGATCACCTGGACCATGCCCAGGTACAGGCAAGAAGAAGCTTTCCCCTTCATACCTGAAGAAAAAGAACTGGATGCTCTCATCGCTGGTGCAGGCAGTCAAAGAATGAGCAGCTATCTTCAAACTTTGAAGGAAACCATGACAGACCCAAGCGAAGCCTTGCGTATTAAGTGGATAGATGTTAAAGGCAACGTCATAACCATAAACCGACCATGCAAGGGACATTATCCCAGACCGATCGAAGTCAGCAACACCTTGATTTCAATACTTAACGCTCTACCCAAGACTTCAGAGCTTATCTTCCCTACCACGTACCGAAACTTGGCATGTTGCTACTACAAGGTAAGACAGAAACTGGCAAAGAAACTCAACAATCCGAGACTGCTTTCTATCAGCCTAGTGACTTTTAGGCATTGGGGCGCAACCATGCTCTACCACCACACAAGAGACATCCTGCTGGTCAAGAAGATGTTAGGCCACAAGAATATCCAAAACACCATGAAGTACACACAGCTTGTCAACTTCAAAGATGACGACTACGAAGTGACGACGGCAACAACAGAGGATGAAATCAAGGTGTTAGGAAAGGCTGGATTCGTAAAATACGACGAACATAACGGGATACACTTCTATCGAAAGCCCAAGAGGTTTGTCAGTCTTGCATAACCAGACGGTACTTACAATAAAAACGATGTTGAAAAGTAGAACCAAAAGCCTTAAGTGCGCTCATTATGTTATGGTTAAATCGTTAAATATGCAAGGTGTTGAAGAAGATTGGCAGTTGAAGGTTTTACAGGAAACAGACAACCTGTAGACGCTAAAGTCGGCGAACTAAGTCCCTCATCACGAGCTGTAAACGTCTTGGCAAAAGTCGTGTCTAAAAGCGAAGTCAGGAACATCACAGCGGGCAGAGATGGCGAACCCCACAAGGTGAGCGACGCTCTCGTAGGCGATGAAACAGGCTGCATCTACCTGACTCTATGGGATGACAACATCGAAAAAGTGAACGAAGGCGACACCGTGAACGTCAAGAACGGCTACATAAACTTGTTCAGAGGCAACATGCGTTTAAACGTCGGCAGATATGGCACGCTGGAAATAGCGGAAACAACAATCGCAGGTGAAGTGAACACGGAAAACAACGTATCCACTAAAGTTTACGAGGAGCCCAGAAGACCCTTCAGAGGCGGCGGAAGAAGAGATTTCGGCGGCGGCGGAAGAAGTGGTGGATTCGGCGGGCGCGACAGGGACAGGAGAGGCGGCGGCTACAGACAAAGAAGATATTAGACACAAAAAAAAAGCTGTCTTAATACCCTTCCAGTTTCATTTTTCTTGATTTCTTTTTGTCTAGCGGGGAGGCTGAAAGAAACGCTTTTGACATTGCGCATTTTTGAGCAGGCTTACCGTAACATTTAAAGGTCTAGCTCTTGAAACATCAACTTCGTTTCAAAGGAGAAGATTACGATGCCTCAAACTAAGAAGGAAGAAAGAAAGCCTACCGTGGAAGAGTTGTTGGCAAAGGCAAAGAAGCCTGCAATGTTGTCGCCGCCGTTACATAGATTCTATGAAGGAAAAGTGCAGATAATGCCCAAATGTGCAGTGTCAAGCCCCGCCGATTTTGCAATATGGTACACTCCAGGCGTAGCCGCTGCATGCAAGGAAATTCAAGCGAACACCGACAAGTCGTTTGAACTTACAAATCGCTGGAACTACGTGGCTGTCGTCTCAGACGGAACCCGCGTGCTCGGACTGGGCGACATAGGACCCGAAGCAGCAATGCCCGTGATGGAAGGAAAAGCCCTGCTGTTCAAATACCTCGGTGGTGTTGACGCTTTTCCAATCTGCCTGAGAACAAAGAATCAGGAAGAGATTATCAGAACATGCGAGCTTATCCAGCCGACCTTCGGAGGGATAAACCTAGAAGACATAGAAAAGCCAAAATGCTTCTACGTCCTCGAAAAAGCCAGAGAACGCCTCCAGATTCCAGTCTGGCATGACGACCAACAAGGAACCGCCACCGTGATTCTAGCAGGACTGATGAACTCCTTCAAAATCGTGGGCAAAGATCCGAAGAAAGCCTTGATAACTTTGATGGGCGCGGGTTCAGCGAACTTGAGAACAGCGTTTGTCTTGATAAGATGGGGAATCAAGCCTGGGAACATAATGATGGTGGACACCAAGGGTATCGTTTACCCTGGAAGAAAAGACATAGTGAAAGATGAGGACCCGTGGAAATTTGAGTTGGCTCAAAAGACAAATGCGGAGACGAGAAAAGGCACGATAGCTGAGGCTTTCAAAGGCGTGGATGCTGTCGTGGCGGCGTCAAAACCTGGACCAGACACTATCAAGAAGGAATGGATAAGAACGATGGCAGATGATTCGATAGTCTTTGCCTGTGCAAACCCTATACCTGAGATATGGCCATGGGAAGCTAAGGAAGCTGGCGCTAGAATAATAGCCACAGGCAGAAGCGACTTTCCGAACCAAGTTAACAACAGCCTTGGATTTCCAGCCATATTCCGAGGAGTGCTGGACGTGAGAGCAAAAACCGTAACAGATGACATGTGCATTGCAGCAGCCGAAGAACTAGCCAAATTCGCTGAAGAACGCGGAATGCATGAAGAAGACATACTGCCAAGAATGGAAGAATGGGAAGTTTTCCCACGTGAAGCAGTGGCATGCGCCTTGAAATCCATCGACGAAGGAGTGGCAAGAATCAAACCGAGCAAAAAGGAACTCTACGACAAAGCCACAGCAATAATTCACAACGCACGAGAATCCGTCAAAGTTCTGATGAAACAAGGCCTAATCAAGCCAATGCCACCAGAAGACAAGCTACTGAAATAGTCCAAAGAGACGAAACGCACAGCATAGCAGCAAACATGCCAAATTCTCCCTTTTTTGCGTCCGAAATTCAGAAAATTATTTAAACACTTCCACAGAACATAGAAAGGGGAGAAAAAAATGCGCTCAGATTACGTGTTGTATGTAGTTGCCATAATATTCTTCATCATAACAGCTGCAGTGGCAACCTACGCTGTCACCCAACAACTTTGGATAGTAACAACCGCTGTAATCGGCCTTGCATTCATCGGACTAGGGTACAGTCAAAGGCCCAAACAAGTAACCGCGCCAGTGACAACCAACGTTCCTTCACCTCCACCTTCACCGCCACAACAACAGCAACAACAAGAAACGCCAGTGATGCCCACTGCACCTCCGCAACCAACAACGACAGACGTTGTGAAGCATGAGGAGGCCACACCAATCGTTCAAGCACCTCAACCTTTGGCGAGCGTACTAACCAAAGTCAAGGGAATCGGAGAGAAAAGGGCCGCGCAACTCAAAGCCCTAGGCATAAACAGCATCGAAGACTTGGCAACAGCGTCAGCCAAAGACTTGGCTACAAAACTAGACATTTCACCGAAAATCACGACGAAATGGATTGAAAACGCAAAGGAAATCGGACAGAAAAAGTAAGAAGACACTTTAGTCAAAGTTCCTGAATCATCAAAACCCTTACTATATTCCTTCTTTCCAGTCGTCTTATAGCGTCCAGAAACTCGTTTCTTTTCTTGCCTGTCAGTTTGAAGCTTTGAATCATTTCTTTCACAGGGATTCCGGGCCCTCCAAAAACTACGTTTCTTCTGTACAGATTGCTAACTATCAGTCTTTCGAGTTTTCCGCATCTCCATGTGGTGTTACGAATCAGCACGACGATAGCCCTAATAAGCCTCTGCGTGTCACCGTTTTTCTTTCCGTTCAAAGCATCTTCACAAAAGAAGTATATGCTGGAAAAGTTTTTAGGGTTTGTGCTCGAAATCAAAATCTTGAATCACGGTCAAAAGAAGGGTATAAAATGACATTCAGCGGAAAAGTCGGAAAAACGGTTTTTTCACGCCTCCTTGAGGGCGAAGACTTGGCTGAAACCATAAAAAAACAGGCTGAAACAAACGGAATACGGGCTGGATTTTTCATTCTAATCGGAACCGTGAAACATGCAGCACTTGGATATTACAAAGAGGGGAAATACGAAACCGTTCGCCTAGAAGGCCCTTTGGAAGTAGCATCATGCACAGGTAATGTTGCTGTCGACGAAAAAGGCGAAGTTGTGATTCATGCGCATGTTGTTGTTTCAAACGAAAAAGGAGAGGCCTTCGGCGGCCACTTGATGAAAGGCTGCGACGTCGGCGCAACGGCAGAGCTGGTCATGATTGAAGCAGCCGACATAAAGGTTCGAAGGGTTTATGATGAGAAAACGAAGCTGAAGCTCTTGAAACTAACCTAATACCTTCTTTAAGTATATTCCATGGGCATTTCCGTAGTAGTTCTCCAGCCTTCCGATCTCTTTGTATCCCAATTTGCGGTAGAGACCTATTGCTGGAGTATTGTCTTCCCTCACCTCAAGAAGGCAGGTTCGAACTCCCTTCTGAACGAAGATACACTCCGTTTCCTGCAGAAGTGTTTGACCGATGCCCTTCCGGCGATGTGAAGGCGAAACATCAATTGTGACTATGTGGCCACTGAGCGTTTTTCCGTCAGGGTATATGACACCTACAATAAATCCCACAATCTCGCCGTCTTCTCTGGCAACCAAGCTTATAGAATTGTAATCAGTCAGCAACAGAGCGATCTGCTTTTTGGTGAAAGCTTCCTCTACAAAACATTCCGTTTCAATTTCGTACAGTCTGTCCAGATACTTCAGTGAACCGTCTTCCACGGTTAGTGTCATGAGCACATCCTTCGAAACTAAGGAAAGCCTGAAATTTAGGCTTTTCAGTCGGGAAAAACTCAGTTTGCCCCCTTGTTCTCGCTATAAGGGTCTTTATCCAAACCACGCCCTGCCGTAAAGCCCACGAAAAACCTCAACCAAAGGGCTGGAAGTCTTATAACGCGCTTATAATACACTTGCAATTCTTAAGTAACAATACTCTCAGTCGCAAAAAAATATTAAATACTATTTTGATGCAGCGTCGTTTTAAACTTCTTCAATGCTCATTCCTTCTGTTTCATATTTCACATCGAAGCATTCTTGGCAGATGCCTTCCGTTTCAGCCTGAATTTTTGTTATTGATTTTCTGCAGATTCGACACATCCGCCTCTTCTTCAATATTCGTTCTTTCTCTTCATTAGGATTTCTTGCTACAAGCCATACAACTATGCCCGGAATTATTCCAAAGAGCAATCCAACAACTATTGCAATCTTTGTTGATGTCTTCATTATTTTAATCATTCTTTCGGCGCGGTCATTCTTTCTGTTTCTCCGCTTCCTGTTTTAGTTGATAAATCGCTTGCTCTACGGCGTGGCTTCTACTTTGAAACTTAAAATTTTTGATTTGTTGGTCTAGCCAACTTAGCAAACCACAATCGATTGTTAGACTCACTTTGGTTTTTGTCTTGCGTGACATAGTATTAAATGCTACTTGGTAGGATATAAAGCTATTTGTCGCTCTTAATAATCGGGCGATTTTTCGTATGAACAAAGGCTAGGAAATTTGACGACAGACTGTCGCCACCCTAAAATGAGTCACAACTCGAAAACAAAATCCAGCACGCAAATTAAGAACAGGCGACGTAGCTTGTCACCTAGTCAAATCAAGGAACTCGCCACAACAAGCTTTACTTTTTTCTCAAGGCACTAGGGGTAGAACGCGTAGGTTTACGACGCAAATTTCTGAGCCACCAGATTAAGTCCTTCATAACTCTTTTTGAACTTGTCCAAGATAGGTTGAAGTTCTTTATAGAATTCTGGCATAGGTTTTGCAACAATTATTCCATCCTTTACAGAATTCAGAACCAACAGGAAATTGAAAGTAAACATTTCCTCAAACTTCATCAACACGGAAAAAGGAAAGAGAAGCTGTCGCAAACGTTGATCCTCAAAAACAGTCGCTAGTTGTATCACTGTTTCATAGGCCGCCACACTATACATTAGCCATATATTCAACTCTTTACCATCCAGTCTGAGCGATTCTTTCAACGTTTCAAAATCGAAAACCTTCAGGTCATTTTCCGAACGATAATTCTTAATGGCATCTTCAACATCTCTCTCTGAATTCGTGTACGCCAAATAGTAAAGAAATCCTACAAAGTCAACCGTGTACAATGGACTGTGAAGACCTGTTTTGAACTTCCTTCCCTTCTCTCTCAGCAGTCGCCTCGCCTTCAAATCTTTTATAACCTTATCAGCCGTCTTCCAAGTTAACCCTGCCTCTTTGGCGATCATCATACGTGTACTCGGCTCATTCTTCGCCAAAAACGACACGATACTGAGTTCTGTTTTCCGAACCTTTCCGGTCTTAAGACGTAATGTTCGTGAAGGCAAACCTAAATCGTCCACGCAAATCACCTAGTATGTAGTTTCATACGTAGAAGATGCTTATATGTGTTATGGCATTACACATGTGTTGTCTCGGTTTATATATGACTAGCGGCACTCATTGTTTATCCAAATGGAGTCGATGAAACAGATGCCACCAAACAAAGAATTTTACCGTGGCGAAATAGAAAAATCGTTGCAGCAACCGTTAAAAACTCTAGCTGCGGGAAAAAAACTTGAAGTCCGTCAGTTAGTGAGTCAAGTCTTATCGGATTTTGTTTCTCGAAGACAGCAACTTTTGTTGGACATTGCAAAGAATAACGAAATCGAAAACAAGGAGCACTGAAAACTTTGGCATTTGTCATACAGAAGAATGAAACAGCAATACTAAGCGACGGCTCTTATAAAACGCTTTTGAAAAGCAAGTTTGTTGGGCGAACAGTTGCATCACTCGTGATACGCAACACACACGCGACTGACTCGTTGAAATGGCGAGTGGTTGTCAGTGATGACCCAAATGGTGCAGCAGATTCGTGGGGCATTTTGAAAGCGGAAGACACGTTGACAGGAAACACGGTAACGCCGTATGCCGTCGTGGGCACATTTTGTTGGGTCAGCATTGAAATCATGAGCAATGGCGCAGGCGAAAGTCCCGCTGGCTACTGCTGGATGATGGCGGTGGGAAATTGAGTTGCTGCAAAAATTGCCCAAAACGAACGACTTGCCCGCGCTCACTCGACTTTGCAGAAAGTACCGTGGAGAGACTCAAAGAAAACAGTTCGATGGACGAGATTAATAACCGCATTGAAAAACTGAAACCGCACATGACACCATTTCAAAGCTGCGAAGTATTAGTAATTCGCGCAAAATTGGCTGCAATCACAAAAATTCTCGATGACACTAAAGATTTTTGCGAATATTTTGCCGAGAAAAAGGTGGTGATTGAATAATGGGAATACTTAGAACTGAATCAAAAATGCCCGAAGACCAGTTTTCAAAAATACCTTTTAAGTCCTCACAACTTCCAAGTGTAGACTTAACAAAAGGGCCAGTACATTATATTGAACTCCTTGTAGACATCTGCGAGCGCTTCGACATTCCTGAATTTAAGGAACAGTCAGCCAAAGCAATCGCAATCGTAGCCGCCAAGCACGCACGGCAAGAAGCCGAAAGAGCGGCACGTCATGCCGAAAACGAAGCAGCAAAAATCAGTGAAAACAGTGCGTACAACCGATTTTTACACGCGCTAAAATTGAAAAACAATTCAGTCGAGCCGTTACTGGCTTGGGAACACGGCATGTCACTCGGAGAAAAAATCTCTGTGTTGCAAGAATTCGAGCGCAATGCAAGCCGCCACGGTTTGAATCTGAAAGATGACTTGATTTCCTTTGGCCTGCATTTCTTGGCGTCACAAATCGCTGTAAAGCTACCGTAATCAAGCGAGCGACCAGCCGCCCCTTTCCTTAGTGCGACTGGCCGCAACTCCTATTAACTCGGTGAAAAAATGGAAAAAACAAAGAAAAGTCGCATTTCGCGCATTCGGTTCGGATTGGGACGGTTGAATCAGGTTGAAAAAACAAATTAAAACTCTCTTTCTAGCGCGCGCATTAAGGGTGAGAGAGGGACAAACTGGGAAGTCTAGCTCTCCGCGGGCGAAGAAGGAATTGGAATCCTTCCCCAGTTTCCGTGACCTTGCGGTTCATCCCGAAGGACGGTAAACTGAATGTTGAACTTAAAGCTTGTGAAATTTAAGCCTTCAGTAACCATTTTCCTAGTCGTTTTCTTACTGCTTAGTTTCTTAGTTTCTATTCCATTTAGTGTTGTGTTAGCCACTATGCCAAGTGAGGTAGCCAGCACTGATAGTAATTCTGCTACAGCCTTTGCAAATCAGAGAAAAACATTCTTTGCGAACGATAGATTTTGGGCGTGGTACACAAACTCCACATACTTTTTATTCACAAGTAGTGCAGATGGTGAAACTTGGTTATCTTCAACAAGTATAGGTCAAATATTGTACGGATATGAGACAGCAGTTTTCTTTGATGGAACTCATGTTCATTATACTCGAAGCTATAATTATGTATTGTATTATCGAATGGGTACTCCTAACTCCGACGGCTCAATTACTTGGTCTGCGGCTGAACAAACAGTTGCTCTAGGAAGTTCGTCTTGTTACTGTAATTTTCCGGCTATAACTGTAGATACTGGTGGATACGCTTGGATTGGCACACGAAATCAATCAGCCGCTAGTAAGTATTATCCCGCGATTTTCAAGAATGCTAATAGTGATGGAACATGGTCTAACGCCACTGGGTTTCCATACCAATTATCTGCTACAATTAGTAGTCTATGGCGTGTTACTCCCTGTCCTTTGACCAATCAAAAAATGTATATTATCTATGGGCGAGGCAGTTATGCTATACGTGGCATATTATATGATGGTGGTTGGGGCAGCGAAGAGACAGATGTTGGAGACTATAACATATACGGCGGAGCAGATGCATCTGTTGTAAATGAAGAAGATAATGTGCATTTTGTGTATTTGACAGACTCGCCTTATCAAGTTCGTTATAACAAACGCACGTATGGCGTAGGATGGGAAACTAACGACGTTCTCATACAAGATGCTGTGTCAGCAAACTCTGCTCCAACTATTTCCATTTTGAAAGCAAACTATCTATATTGTTTTTACGCCATTGACACTTCTTACATCAGTTATAAGAAATGCCTGTTTGGAGTATGGGATACAGATAACACCGTTTGGATTGATGAAAGCTCAGATAAATTGACCGCTACCGACAGAATAACATCCTTCTTTAAATGCGCTCCTAACAGTGATAAAATAGGCATTATCTACTCACTTAAAACAAATCCACCATGTACAGTTAAATTTGCGTGTACACCATCGCTAGAATATGATTATGTTGATAATAATAGTAGCAACGTGGATAGTAACGCAAACATCGGTACAAGCAGCAATTTTACAACTGAAAAATACACGGACAACATTAATGACACGTTGACTGAAGCAGCAGTGGCTAACAGCACTCAGGTTGTTACGCAGTTGTGGGTGAATGGAAACACTTCAACTTATGGGGCATGGACCGAAGCTGGAACGCAACCCTATCTTAACGCGATTGATGACCCGACAAACATTATTTCAACCGCGACTGGCAGTGCTGCTGAAGGCTACTTTAACTTCACCGACCTATCAACAACGGCTGTCTCAGTAAGCGCGATTAGTCTTTGCGTTTACGGCAAATCAGCAGACGGATACATCGTAACCATCTACAACAGCACAGGCGGTTCGCAAGATTTTACTCATAATCCTTTGAGTTCAGATTACGCATGGTACAATGACAGCATATTGCCAACCTTGCCGACTGCGTCAGAAGTAAATGGGGCATACATAAAGTTTGTTTATGAATATTCTGGCGGAAAAGCCACAACCACCCTTGACGCTGCCCTTCTCAGCGTAACCTACAACTACACCAGCTATCAGCTTGCCATAGAAGAACAATGGACAAACGCGAACTACACACGCACGAACCGTGAACTAGACATTTTCATGGGAGCCTCATCAAACGGCGAAACCATAGGACTTCAATGGTGGAACACAACTAGCTCGACATGGCTGACAATCAATTCAAGCTTAGTCGCTAATGCTTGGAACAACATCACCGTAACCAGCTATTTGATTGCTGCAACCTTTACCATTCGTTTTTATGATGGAACACAAACCGTTGACACAGTTCAATCTAACTGGCAAAAAGACTGTGCCTTGCTGCGCACATGGGAAACAGGCGGCCCCGACATTACTGCTCCAACTTACTCCGGCGTAACTGCAAACAGCACGGTCTGGGCTACTTCATGCAACTTCAGCGCAACGTTGGCAGATGAAACAGGTTTGTCAAGCTATACCTTCGGATGCAACAACACCGGCGTATTTGCCAATGATACTAGCATAATCATAAGTGGACTTAACTATAAAGCAAACACGACAAAAACTCTAAACTCGATCAATAGCAACGCTACACAGCCAGAAATCATCCGATGGCAATACTGGCTCAACGACACAGCCAACAACAACGCTACTACAGGGCTCCAAACCTTAACCCTGTCTTGGCCATTGACGGTAGGATGGAACAACGTGACTATATTCTCGTTCGATGTAGGATTCACGTTGGCAGGCATTAATGCGAGCTTGAACTACGACGGCATGAACTGGTCGTCCATCATCTACCAGAACTCATCAACCAGCGCGCAGTACGTGTTCGTGAAAGGCATGTCTTATAACGCAGCAATAAAGGTATATCAAACGACTGGCATCCTGCTAATCTTCTGTGTTCAAGCTGGAAACTGGACTCACACCTATCCTCTTCAAGGCGGCGACTACGGAAGCGACCCGACGCCTTACATCGTTGCTGGCGTTGCTGTTGGCATTGCCACTCTCTGCGTCTGGATTTACAGGAAGCTAAGGCGAAAGAAGGCGAAATAAATGCCGCAAACCTATCCTTTCTGGATCAGCGGAATAGCCGAATTAAACGGAGTTCTGCAATCGGCTATTACAATTACCATCAAGAACAACACGAAGAATCAAACGGGCACGTGGATAACCGACAGCGACGGGGAGTATGCCGCGAGCCTTTCTGATCCCGTGCAATTTCCGAGCGGATACGACATCGGCGACAGCATCACCGTGTCATGTGACTTCACTTCCAAAACCATAACCGTTCCGTCTGGCGCTGGTTCGACGGTTGGCGGAGTTGAGGTTGACCTTATCACCGCCACGAAAACATACTTCATCGACGCCGTACTCAAGAAATCTGATATTCCGGAAACTTACACGATCGACGTGCTATACAAGAAACTTGACGCCACAAAAAGTTTCGACATTGACATGCTGTACAAAAAGTTTGACATAACAAAAATATATAGTCTCGATGCGTTAATCAATTTCGTTGTAACAAAGTCGTATGATCTTGATGCGTTGCTCAAGAAACTCGACATAACGAAAATCTACACCGTAGATGCACTTCTCAAGAAACTCGACATAACAAAAACGTACACTCTTGATACACTACTCAAGAAACCAGACATAACAGAAGCGCACACTATTGACGTGTTACTCAAGAAACTCGATATACCCACAATGTACAGTCTTGATACAATACTCAAGAAACTCGATATATCCACAATCTATAGTTTGGATTCTGTGTTTAAAAAACTTGACATACCAAAAATGTACAGTCTTGACGCAGCAATCAAGAAACTCGACATTCCAAAAACATTCAGCATTGACGATATGTACGGAACAACCTTCGCAAAAACGTTCAACATTGACGCTTGTTTCCGTCAGTCTGTAAATCGTTGCTTCGACACTGACATCTTTCTAGTGGCGCGCATTGCCAAGTTGGTGATGCTCGATGCAATACTTGAAGGGGCTATGTTGAAAACCTTCGTCGCCGACGCGGTTTTTAAAGGTGCAACTACGCGGACACTGCTTATTGATGCGGTCATGTGGAAGGCAGTTTCCAAAGCAACGTCGATTGATGCGTTGTTGAAGATATTCAGTCTTCCAAAAACGACAACGATTGATACATTGCTAAGAAAGCTTGGCATACCAAAGTCGATGACTATCGATACCCTATTTGGTTTATTGGGCGCGTCTGCCGCAAGCAAATGCTTCGACATCGACGCGACATGGACACAAGCTGGAATAACACGCGCAATGACAGTCGATGCCGCATTTAAAAAGTTTGGGATAACAGGAAGCATGGTTGTGGATGCCGTGGTTGCAAAACTTAATGCTGCAAAAACTGCATCCATCGACGTGCTATTCGAGTTATTCGACGTCACCAAAACAACCGAGTTAGACGCTATCTTCGGTACGGCCGTGATACGGCAGGTTTCCGTGGATACTTTCATAAAGGCTGAAATCGAAAAAACGCTGTCAATCGATGCGGACTTTAAGAATTTTGACATTACGTTGCAGGCGGCGGTTGACAGCATTTTCCTCAGAACCGCATTGAAAGAGTTTGGTGTGCATACAATCATTAAGCACGCCGCCGATGTGAATTTCAATCTTGACAGCCTCTACCAAACAAGTTTTTCCGAGTCATTCAGTGTTGATACGATTCTTAGCACGTTGTATCTTTACGAACTGTCTCTTTCGCTCGACGCGATACTGCTGAAAAACGATGTTGCTATGACTTTCGACATTGACGCAGTAACGGGTTTCAAAGATGAAATTGCAGTCTTCGATGTGGACGCGATTTTAAACAGAGTTTCTTCTCGTTTCTTTGATGTTGAAAGTTTCTTCAAAAAAACCGTCGATACGGCGTTCCTGCTGGACGTGATTGCCGGCTACCGTACATGGACGGAAACATTCGATGTTGACGCAGTGTTCTTGCTCACATCGACATTAAGCGCAGAAGTTGATGCGTCCTTCTCATCCAAAAACCTGAAACAATTTGACATCGATGCCTACTTTTTCAATACGATAGAAAAAATGCTGGCGCTTAACGCCGTTTTCGGCGCGGCCTTTGCGCGGGCATTTGCGATTGGCTGTATCTACAAATTATATAGCATTCCAAAAACATTCGATCTAGATACTTGCTTCAGAAACAGTTTCGATATTGGATTCAACGTTGACGCCGACTTTCAACGGTGGTTTGCGAATGTCTTTAGTATTGACTCGTGTGTGCAGGCGCAAGACATCATCAACTCGTTGCTTGTTGACGCAGCATTTGAACTCAACGACCTTTCCAGTTACTTTGATGTGGATACGGCATTGAAACTTTCCGACATTTCAACCCAGTTTGGCATCGACTGCGTTCACGGAAGCTTTTACACGACGGGGTTCGACGTTGACACGGTGTTTCGGGGATTTCCATCCAAAGGCTTTGGAATCAACGCGTATTTGGGCACGGTTGTTCTCAAATTCAAAATTCAAATCGGCATCAGTGATTATGACCCGATAAGCATTGAAGAAGAAACCTTCAATCCTATTAGCATCGAATGTTCCGATTTTAAACCAATATCGATAGAATGTGAGGATGTATGACCCGCGTGTTTCATGAAAACTCTGACAAAAATGAGGCTGCAAAAAGTGCGGTTGTCCGTGACGCTCCTGTGTCGCGGCAGCCGCACTCTTAGAATGTAAAAAAAAAACACAAACCAAAAAGTGAACAAAAATGAGCGAACAAGAAAAAACTGAGGAAAAAATCCGAGAAATTGAGGAAAATCGCAAAACAATTCGAAGGCAAAAGGAATACCATCATCGTCAAGTGCAAAAAATATTAACTCATAGGAAGTGAAAAAATGGCAGACAGCATCGAATTAAGTTACTACCACGGCGGCGCGTGGACGGACATCAGCGAGCTTTGCCAAGAATTCACAGTCGAAGACTACGGAATCAGCAAAGTTCCCAGCGCAACCGTCAAGCTTCACAGTGACTACACCAACCTCTTAGCGTTGCTCGCGTCACATCATTACGATTTCCGCATTCTTATTAAGCCCTACGGCGCAGGCACATGGAACCGCATCTTCTACGGAAACATCTGGGAACCACGCGCTTCACCTGAACTTAGCAACGCCGTCAAAATGACTGTAGACCTTGATTGCAGAAGCTTCGCGCAGCGACTCGCAGACGACACCGTGACATGGGACTACTACGCCCTGCAATCGGCAATGTCGCCTGACACGCTCTGGCGTTACAGAGATGTGATTGACGATTTCCTCTTAGTGCCCGACAGCGGCTACGACACGGGAATCACGCTTGTCGCGGTAAACAGCGGAAACATCGTGTTGCCCATCGACAGCGCCGCAACCTTCGACAGGCAAACGCTTCTCGACGCGTTGCGAAACATCTGCGACCGCATCGGATACGACGGATACTTTGACATCGACGTACCAGCAACTCCGAGACTCTTCCTATATCCTTACGGCACGGGCGGAAGCGTCGCAACACTGACTCATCCGTTTCTCGTTCCGCCCAAATGGTCGGGCGGATCGCTGGACGACGTTGTGAACTACGTGCTGGTAACGGGCGGCACGGACATCGGCATCCCCAACGACGGCGACAAGTTCACCGAAATGGCTTACGGCAAATATTCGCCGAAAATTTGGACAATCCACACCAGCAGCGGAACAGGCACGCTTTCCGACGTGATTAACAGTGACTTCAATAAACCTGAGAAAACCTACGGCACAAACTCCTATTGCATAAAAGGAACCGCTACAATGTCTGGTCCTCCTTACTACATGTACATAGAGTTGAATCCTTCCGCAAATGCAGCAAGCGGCACGACCTATTTTGACTGCAAAAACCGTCTAGTATCATTCCACTTTCACTATGTAGGACTGGGCATCTCGCCAGCAGGCAGTCGGCTCGATTTTCTGCAGGTCTCGCTCATCGATTCAGCAGGCAACCGCATAATGAAATATGCAACCCCTGCCACCAGCAGAAGCACGCTTTTCGACAAAGAAGTATATTATTTCGAAGCAGGCGCAGACAAACCGCTTGGCACGGAACGGATCAGAAGCTCTTGGGAAGCATATTCCGACATAATTTCATGGTTTTACGACGACCCCTCATTTACAACCTTCGACTGGGAGCATATAGTAGCAATACGTTTTGGCACAAGACCTGCTGACGTAAGCGGAACGGCAACGTGGGGATTGGAGATAGACGGTTTCCAGTTTGTAGGCGGACTCACCATTGACCCGTTTGCGGAATATGCGGACACTTTCAACCCGCCCGTGAAAGACGCAACCAGCATCGCCACCTACGGTGTGCACATCGGACATGTCAACGATTCACAAATCAGCAGCTTCGAGCAAGCCCAAAACGAAGGCAACCGCATACTCAGCAACCTAAAGAATCCTATCGCAACGCTCGAACTGAAACAACCTGCATTGCTTACGGCGGTGAAGCCGAGCAACCTCGTCACAGTTACCATTCCGCAGCTTGCCATAAGCGCGGAGCACTGGCGCGTTATCGGTGAAAAATACGAGTGGAACTCGCATCGCAAAACGGTGCATCAGACCCACATTCTTACGAAGCAAACCAATCCGTTGCCGCCGATTTGGGCGATGACGCCGGAACTTAGGAGCTTGGTGAAATGAGCGAACAAGTTACAGTCGAACAACTGCAATTCGGCACACCTACAGGCACGAAACTACACAGAAACGGATACACAAAGATTAGAATACACATTTCAAAGCCGCTTCTGAAGTACGTTGAAGACACGACAAGGCAAGACCAAACGAAATCAGAAAGACTCTGTGAATTAATCGCCAAGGGAATGAGGGAATGCCAATAAAAAACAAGCCTAAACCCTTTTTCACCAAAGCAACATGCATCTACAGGAAAGACCACAACAGACAAATCCTCAAAGAATTGACAGGCGACGAATTCCTTGTTTCCACGTCCTACAACTTGGCGCATCCAGAAGAATTCGATTTCACGTGCAAGAAATGCGGCACACTTGCAGAAGTCATCGGCGTGGACTTCGCCAGAAGAGGCAAAACGGTCATTTTCTTTTTCTTGGAATGTCCTAGCTGCAACACGCGCGGATTCAGAAAAATGCCAATCTTAAAACCGTTTCATGAACAGCAAGTAACCCTCGACTACAAAGCCCGCAAAATTCTCTATCATCACAAAGGAAAGATGGTGCAAACACGAACCTTCAAAGTGACAGGACTGGAAACAGAAGGAAAAGAATTTGGCACTTGAAAGCGAGAGATATAACATCACGTGGCACACCGCCGTAATCCGCCTTGGACAGCGCGGAATCAATTTTATCAGTTTAGGACTGTGCGAACACACGCAACGGACAGCGTTTGTCGCCATCTTCAACCCCGACAAACCGGCAACCCAAGAAGCCCTTCGGACTCTTTTGGTTAAAGACGTTTACGCCGGACAGAACGGATGCGAAGATGGCACTCGATGCCTCGACCTGAATTGTCCAATGAACAAAGCCAAACCCGAAAACTTTAAACAATACAAAATAGACACAACCGAAAAACTGTCAAACTTCAGCAAAAACATGCAGAAGTTTCGCAGCGACCTTAAACTGCAAATCAACCCCAAAGGCGGAAACTACTACTATGAAAAGCCACTGCTCATAATCAAGAAAAACAAAGGAAAGACAGCAGTTGGTAAATGAATGAGAAACATCCTAGCGCATATAAGGAAAACTGAAAGCGAAACCAAAAAGGAAATCTGCATAGGCAAAATCCACGGTTCAACCATATTCGAGCAAATCTTAGATACGACAGGCACGTACAAGTACGCGATTTATGAAGAAATGGAAGACAACACGTGGCAATTTGACATCCGACTGGGATATGAATACTTCATGCCATTGCAGAAAACACCGTTGACCCATCCACCGCCACCCACAGAATATGAAAGCGAAGAACAACTCTACAACGCAGTTAAAGATTACATCCAAAAACACCTTGATCTGGTGAACCCTCTTGGATACGATATTCTCGCAGCTTTCGTTCTCAAAACATGGATAGAGGAACTGTTTGACTTCACGCCGTACATTGGCTTTTTTGGACGGGAAGCCGTTGGGAAAAGTCGAGCTTTGGAAATTCTTAAGGAAGTGTGTTTCAGGTCTTGGTTTACGACGGGAATCACGACTGCAACCCTGTTCCGTCTAGTCGAAAAGTTTCACCCTACACTTTTGATTGACGAAAGCGAGTTTCTAACCAGCGAAGAAAAAAGAGAGACAATCGGACTGATTAACGCAGGTCAGCGCAGGGGCGTGATGATACCGAGAATGCGAGAAGATTCAGACGAAGCCGACTTCTTCAGCGTCTACGGTTCAAAGTGCATCTCTGGAACGGAGCAACTGAAGGCGACCACGACAAGCAGAATGATAGTCTTCACAATGACGAAAAACATCAAGCCAGTGCCGCGCACGCTAGACAAAAAAGAATCTGCAAAACTGAGAGGCCAACTCTTAATGTGGAGATTCAAAACAATAGCCAAACTGAAAGACAGCCAATCCCCATCAGAACTGAAGGCAACGACCGAGTTTAAGGAACTGGAACCTCTAAGCGGCAGAACGTTTGAACTGTTTTATCCGCTTTATTACAGCGCACCAGCCACAGCAAGACCGAATATCCTAGAATTTGCTAAAGACCTTGAAGAAATTAAACTCCGAGCGGAAAAGACAGAGCTTGCCAGCATGGTGTTCGAGGCAATCCTAAACCTGAAAGCCAACGCCAGCAAAGGAATCCTACTGTTGAAGGACATAGCAGGATATGTAAACGCAGACCAACCGCCGCAGTATTGGATACCAGAAAAGACGATAGCAAGAAAGGTTCGCCAAATGGGACTGGAAACTACACGCACGAACAGAGGCACGGCTATCCTTCTGAACGACAAAATCATTGAACGCTTGAAACTCGATCCCAGATACAGCACTGACTTACTGAACTTCTGTGAACCTAGTGAAGCAGTGAACGAAGTGAAGCAGAAAGCGGGTGTGTCCCCGTGGCCAACTGGACAGGATAAATAATGAATTGGTATGTATGATGTAATAATAATAATATTTTGCTTTTTTACCCTTCCAAAGACAAGCGCACTTCCACCACCGCAAGGGCATAGGGTGGAAATGCTTCACTTGCTTCACTCCTTCACTTGATGCACGCGTTACTACCCTCAGATTTTTAAAAGCGCGCGCTATAGGATACAACGAAATAAAAAAACTTTTGATTGAGGCTTCACTTTGAGTGGAATATTGGAAAACAGTCCCACCGTCCAACGCTGGTTCATCCAGCTCCGCAAACGCAGCGCCAATGTCGAAAACGGCGGCATACCGCCGAGCACCCGAAAAATGGCACTTGAAGCACTCAGCAAGTTTACCGAGTATGCAAAGATGAAGCCAGACGAACTCATCGCGCTGGCACACAAAGAAACACGTGAAACGGGCAGCATCGACAAGATCAACGACCTGCTCGACGGCTTCTGGATGAATTATCCGACCAAAACCAGCGCTAGTGTGTATTTTGCGATGGTGAAAAGCTTCTTCCGAGGCAACGGCATCGCGTTGACCACGAGGCAGCCCGCATTTCCATTCAGCAAGCGAAAAGAAATCCACCTAACTTCAGACATCATCCGGCGAATCTGCGATGTTGCATCGTTGCGTCACGCGGCGTGGATGCTCGCAAACAGCTACATGGGACTCAGGATAGGCGCGTTTCGACTGCTGAAGATTGAAGATTTCCACACTGAAAATTGGGAACAACAGAAACCGCTGTATCCCGTGTCCATCGGCAAGCACATCAGCGGCACCTTCGACTACACCGCGTTCATCGGACATGATGCCAAGGCAAAACTAGCGAGTTACTTCGATGATAAGACCTTCAGCGAAAACCGCCCGTGGAAGGCGACCGAAGGAACGACCTACTACATCCAAACATTCAAGAAGTACGCCTACCGCGCGGACGTCATTGACGCTCCGTCGGGATTAACCGCTCTCGGCGTACCCAAAGGGCTATGCCCAATTCGCACGCACGCTTTCCGCAAGCGATTGCAAACGGTTCTTGAAGGAAGCCACATGCCTCTCAACTGGGTAGATCGTTTGCTTGGACATATTCCAAGAGGATCGGATGCCAAAGCATATTCGCAGCCCACAGAAGACGATTTATACAAGGCGTACCTCATTGCCCTGCCAGCGCTAGAAATCTACGGTCACTACACGCAGATGCCGCTGATGCAGAGGCAGCGGATTATGGACGCGCTGAAGTTTACCGGCATGACTGAGGAACAGCTCGTTCAAATTCAAAACGTCATGGGCAAAGTTTGTCCGTGCTTCACCGAGTGTCCCGCTTTTACATGATGAAAAAATAAATACACAACGCAGAAGCGCTCTCAGGCGTCTTTGAATGGCAACGAGTAACCTCGCGTCACGCGCCGAAACCTCATAAACTCGACTGCCCTTCCGAACCTTCAAGTCTTCACCCGCATTTAGAAAGAAAGGGTAAAAGTTAGCTTTGTCGTCTTTTGCGTCTGACATAGACAAATGATGTTGCGAGTAGTGTCATCAATGAAATCAGGTTTATCCAAAGAGCCAGCATCTGATGTGTGTTCGATGTTCGTTAGGATGCCTATTGACAGTAATGACAACAATACTCCAGAAAATATCCCTCTTGACATTTTTCCGTTCTCCTTTTCGCAATCAGAAATAGATGATTCAATTAATTAACACTTGTGGAATACTCTTCCATTACATATTACAGCATAACTTGAATTCTTTCCTGTTTTTCGGTTCTACACTTTCGACATAATGTTGATAGCCAGTTAGACAACGACTAGCGCGGGAATGTGAGCCAGCCAACCGCTAGGAAACTTATTTTTTCCATGAGAGATTTAGTTGAATGTGGAATAGCAGAATGTATCCAGATTTGTGTTTTCTTTCGACCCGGGGGTCTTTTTTGGGCTGCGTTGGCCTGTTCGAAGGCCGCGAATAGCGCATGTTTAGAACCATTAACATGCCACATTTGAAGGTTATTTAATGGAGACACAGCCCTAATTAAGAATCATTATTAAGTAATAATTCCATGTTGTTTCTCGCCGTCATTCAAACATAGCTTGTTAGTGAATGTTGAAACATAGCTTTCACATATAGCTGGAATACATAGCGATAAAACATAGCGTTAATTAGTAGCTTTCAAGTGACTGTTAAACTCTAATTTGGAAACAGCGATTGACTAGAACGAAACAAAAAAAAGAGGAAAGACCAACAGGCTTATCCTGTTGGATCATGCAGTTCTCTGAATCCAAACAGAGATTGATAACAGCGCTGCATCAAGCTCTTGCTGAATTAGCTGTTTGACTGGTAGTCCCAATTTCCGCGCGCATTCTGAGATAATCTCAAATTCTAGTTTTGGTATTTCAATTTCGACTTTCGGCATCTTAGCTCACCACCTTTAAAGGTATTTTTGCGATCTCGATATATCGTGCCAATGATCTGCTAGGTATTTTCTTTAATCCAACTGGCCGAACCGATCCGCCATTTTTTATCCAAGTGTGTTTGTAAAGCTCAATGAATTCTTGTTCTAGCTGCGCGCGGTTTGTGACGTAATCGAGTGGCGGAATCTTGGGTATTTTTTTAGGTTCTGGTTTCATGTCTCGCACATACTTGAGATAAAGCGGTTTCATATCGATCACAGTGGTTTGTGGATTCGAAGTTTTTAGTTGACAAAAAGGGCACGTTGCCGCTTTGGCCTTGCTGCCGGTGAACCACTTGTGGCTGCAGTGTGAGCATTGGATGTTTGGTTGCGGTTTCATACTTTGCATTTTTCTCATTCTTCCGTAGTATTTTATACTCCTTAGTAGGATATAAAGCTATTTCTATAGATGTTTGTGCGCCCAGTGTTGAAGAATGCAAGATTTTCTTGTTGTTTTGTTGCTAATGATAATCGTAATAAAAAAGGCTACAATAATAATAACGCACAATAATAATAATAATAACAACCATAAGTTTAAGTAAATGTTCGTTTATTACTATTATGATTTGTATTGAGAACAGTGTGCGGGCGGCCGTGCGCAGAGTGGATTATTCGTAAAGTCAATCAACCTTATCAACTCCTAATGTAATCTCAAGTGATAACCACAAAATCGGGAACCCTTAATAAACGGGGCATTTTGGAAAAATGATTTTGCCTCGTGATTGTTGTTTCCCATTTTCACCCATTCATGTCTTTCCATCTGAAGGCGGAAACATCGTTTTGCAATCGAAGAAAAATATGGATTCTGGATGCTGCCTTAATAAGAAAAAAGAGGATAAAGAAAGATGAAATTTTTATTTTGAGGTATCGGGGGTATAGTGTTTGTAGAGAGTCTTATAGCAATCATAACAAAAAAAGGGAAAGATTAGTGCGTCGTTTGCTTTTGGAGTTTCTCTAAATCTGCAACTCGTTGCTTTAAATCAGCGCGTTTGCTTGGTTCTAAATTTGCACTATTATCTAACATATCGTTTAGGACGGCAAACATCAAGTTGTTCACTGTTTTCAAGATTCCTATGTCATTTTCTTGTGTTTCTATCTTGCTCCGTATTCCGCCAGCGTCGCCATTTATAACAGGATTGATGTTCAAAAACGCCTCGTAAACTTTGGGATATTTCTCTTCTATCTGGCTTTGCAAGTCCACAAGGTAAGCACGTTCTTGAACGGGTATCGCATGTCCTATGATATATTTGACGCTCCACTCATTAAATCCGGCTCTGCTCAACCTCGACATCAGCCACGCTCTGATCCTGTGGAAACGTATAGCCCCTGTCTTCTGCATACGGCTCTGAAGTGCAAGCCGAGAAAGCATTTTCTCAATGCCGTCGCTCGTGTAGTCAAACAGTTTCTCGTCGTGTGAATCTTTGGTAAGTTCAAGATATTTGGTTAACCATTCAATCGCAAGCGGATTCAAAACTGCCAATCGTTGAACACCTGTCTTATCTCGCTTGTCTTCAAAGAACACGTACTGTTCACCATTCGCTTTAGCATGGGCTAGATAATCTTCAATCTTAGCGCGGTTCAACGCTAGGAAACTGCTTATTTCCCAGCCAAGACTTACGGCCGTAGCGATAATTGCTTTCTCAACTGTATTGCCAACTTCAAACAATCCGCGCAGATCACCATTACTGAACACATGGCTGTTCGTGTCTGTTTCTATTCTTCCGAGTTGATTTTTCCTAAACTTAATCGGCTTATCCAAACTAGCACAGAAGGAACGGACAGCCGTGATAACTGATAGGATGCTGTTCTGCTTAACCTTCCTGCCCTGCTGTTCGGCCTGATACTGCACTAGGAACGAATGAATCTCTTTAGCGGTCATGCACTCCAAGTCTTGAGCCGTCTTGCCGGTGTCAGCAAAGAACTTATTCAACCTGTCAGCATACACGTAAGCGGTGCGTCCCGTGAAATCCTTCAACCATTCCTTAACCGCTTCCGTCGGCTCTTGCCGAACCATCTTTGCTGGTCTTCCACGAACCAACTTTATCACCGTTAGCTTTATGGTGAAAGCGATTAATAAATGTTGTTGTCAAACTCAGAGTATTACTACTCTTAAATAGAAAAATCGCAGATTAAACAAACAAGGATGGATGATCTAATGGAAACTTTCAAGGAAATCGATACCAAGCAAATTCGTCCAAGCCGACACAACCCCAGACTAGAAGTCAACATAGAACGCCTCAATGAACTGGCCACGAGCATAAGAGAGGTTGGCCTTCTCGAACCGATAATCGTCAGACCGGTAAACGGAGGATTTGAAGTCGTCGTGGGTGAGAGACGTTACAGGGCTTCACAACAAGCTGGTCTTGGAAAGATACCTGCAATCGTACGCGAATACTCCGACGACGAAGTTGTGCAACTGAACTTGATAGAAAACGTGCAAAGAGAAGACCTGAGCGCCATAGAAAAAGGAAGGGTCTGCAAGTATTTGCTCGAAGAATGCGCAGACAAGTATCCTTCGCAAAGGGCGATAGCAGAGAAGATAGGCGTGAGTCCTGAAGCGGTTTCAACCTGGCTGCGAACGGCTGAGGTTGTCCCAGAAGAAGCTCAAAAGTATGTTGCACCGTCAGGCATTTCAGGCGAGGTACCTGAGGGAAAAATCGATTACCAAACCGCCGTCAAGGTTGGGAGATCAATTCAAGAACCAGGAAAGCGGGTAGAGGTCATAAAGAAGCTTGCAGAGAAACGACTTCCCGTCAAAGAGAGAGGTCAAGTTATTGAAAGAATCCTGCTCGAACCCGAAAAACCTGTCGACGAAGTAATCGAAGAAGTAGCTGAATCGCCTTGTACTCTTCACTTCGTTGCAGAAGACAAGAAAAAACTAGTCGAAGGCACAAAAACCCAGACTTCCATCACGGAAGTGCCAGATCCAAAAGTCAAGGCGGGAGCACTGGTTCATGCAGCAATCTGGGAACCACACATTGCCGACTTGCACATCATTTCCGTCGAAAGGAAGAAGCTGAGATATTTCAACGACGAAGATGCTAGCAGAGAAGGCGGTTACACCCTCGCGCAATTCAAGAGAAGGTGGAAGGAGACTAATGGACACTGGGACGACGACCAGCTCGTCTACATAATCCAGTTTAAGAAAATGAAGTGATTGCCCGAAGAGAATCCAGCCGATGACATCGTGTTATTTTTCGTTTTCGACGCGTGTGAAAAAACCATCAAACATTTAGAACCTTAACGATTTAGCCGGGAGGACACTCTCATACCACGTACTTGCCCGTCTTTTCAAAGTCTTTAACAATTTCCATGAATCGCTTTGGGACATTAACGCCTTCCAAGGGTATCCCCTTAAGCAGAGACCAAGGGCTTTTCATCGCAACCTGCGTTGCCAGATAGTCCTCGCCAAAACATTTCCGAGCAACCTCCACAACCAAGTTTCTGACACGTACCTCAGAGAACTCGCCAAGCGCATGCAGATATTCATGCACCAACAGATTGTAAACCAAGGTGTTCAGAACACGTTTTGACTCAACTGCGGCCTCAACTATCTGAACTAGAACACGGTTCAAAACAATGTTGTTTGTACCCACAGAATGATAAGCGCCTAACTGTATGGGCAAATCATCCAAGAAAAGCATCATTCCACCCCTGCGTTTGTGAAGAGCATATTCGACTGTGTCCTTCACGATCTCCCAAACCTCACCATAACTCCTAGCGGTTTCCAACCGCCTACGATAACCTTCAACCAATGATTTCTCTACATCCATGAAGTTGTTCCCCCAACGAAAATAACGTTCACCCGAATCTTATATGGCGTGCGGACACTGGAGTCTTTAAGTACGAGAAGCAACTCTTCAGACTTCGCAGAGGCTAGCAGCTTGGCTAAGGATGATGTCAAAGAAATCCTCACTAAATACCGAACTGTCGCAGTTGTAGGACTATCTCGCGACCCCTCCAAAGACAGCCATCGTGTGGCCAAATACTTGCAAAGCCAAGGCTTCCGCGTCATACCAGTAAACCCAACCGTGGACAAGATCCTAGGCGAGAAGTGTTACAAGAGCTTGTTGGAGATGCCAACTGATGTTCAGAAAACCATCGAGATTGTCGACATTTTCAGACCCACATCAGACACACCTGCTATAGTGGAACAGGCTGTCAAGCTTAAGGAACGCTACGATAAGCCCTACGTAGTCTGGATGCAGCTGGGAATCATCAACGAACAAGCGGCAGAGATGGCGAGATCAGCGGGCATAACAGTGGTTATGAACAGGTGCATGATGCAGGAACACAGCAAGCTCTTTCCAAGCTCTTGATGGCAATGCACTCGCTACATTTTTCTGTTTAGGCAGGCAGTTCTATCTCTTGGCCGAACTCGGGTTTGCATTTGCCCTGCTTTTTATCTAAACAAGCTTTTATGAAACCGTAGTATTCTGCGTCTGGTCTCCCTGGCCTACTCTTGAATTCTCCGTGAAACTGCGAAGCGAAAAAGAAGAAGTTGCCGGGCAACTCCAGTAGTTCCATTCTTCTGCCATCAGTGCTTTTTCCTGAGAAAACCAAGCCGCTTTTCCTCAGCGTTTCCGAGTAGTCAAGGTTGACCTCAAACCTGTGACGGTGACGTTCATAAATCTCCCCATGCTTGTAGAGCCTTCGCGCCAATGTGCTGGGCTCCACGATTATTTTGTGAGCCCCCAATCGCATGGTGGCTCCTTTGATTTCTATCCCACGCTGTTCAGGCATCAAATCAATCACTGCGTTGGGCGAGTTCGGATTGATCTCGGTGCTGTTTGCCTCTTTCAAATCGCAGACGTGTCGAGAAAATTCTACAACGGCAAGTTGAAAACCGTAGCATATCCCTAGAAATGGAGTGTTGTTTTCTCTGGCAAACTTGATGGCCATTATCTTTCCTTCTGTGCCTCGGGGACCGAAACCATAAGGTACAAAAATCCCGTCAAACTCCTTCAACATCTCTCCGCAGTTGGGGTTCTGTTCAAGCTTTTCAGCTTCAAGGTAACTTATGCAAACCCGCGTCCTGCAGGCGGCTCCTGCGTGGCGCAAAGCTTCGCCCATGCTCACGTAGCTGTCGGCTAGCCCTGCGTACTTGCCGACTAACGCGACTTTCACCTCGTATTCCGGCTTCAAGACGGCATTAACAAACTCTTTCCATTCTTTGAAGTCTTTCTTAACTTCTGAGAACCCGAACCTCCTACAGACAAAGTCACCCATTCCCTGCTCGTCTAGGATGAGGGGAACCTTGTAGACTGATTCAACATTGTACGAGCAGAAAACCGCGCTCTCGGGTATCGTCCCGAACAATGCTATTTTTCTCAAGGCTTCAGTGTCTATCATCTCTGGGCTTCTTGCAACTATAGTGTCAGGCTGTATTCCGATGCGGCGTAGTTCATTGACGCTGTGTTGGAGCGGCTTTGTCTTCATTTCTTGTGTAACGTCCAAGATGGGCACAAGAGCCACGTGCACATACAACGTGTTTTCCATGCCCTCTTCCAATCGCATCTGGCGAACTGCCTCAAGGAAAGGCAGGCCTTCAATGTCCCCAACGGTGCCGCCGACCTCTGTCAAAACCACGTCGGCACCCGAGTCTTTGGCAACGGTACGTATCCGATGCTTAATCTCGTTGGTTACATGTGGAACAATCTGCACGCACCTTCCAAGAAAATCACCGCGCCTCTCCTTCTCGATGACCGCCTTGTAGACCAAGCCCGTGGTAATGTTGTTCTCTTTCCGCAAGTCTAAGTCAAGAAAACGTTCATACCATCCCAAGTCCAGGTCTGTTTCACCGCCATCATCAGTCACGTACACTTCGCCATGCATGTACGGATTCATAGTTCCAGCATCGACGTTCACGTAAGGATCAATCTTTATGACCGTAACTTTCAAACCTCTCGTCTGAAGCATCTTGCCAATAGAAGAAGTCAAAATCCCTTTGCCAACCGAACTCAGAACCCCGCCAGTAACAAAAACGTACTTAACCATGCAGCTCCCCCAGCAACGACACAACCATAAAGCCACAATCAGCATTTAAATTCTTTCACAAATATAGACGAAACAGGCTCAGCTGACAACCAGACAAGATTTCAGGCCAAATCGCAATGATAACCTCCCTCATAGACTCATGCTCCTTTCGAGCGAGGCCCACGTTTGATGATATCCATGTCCAAACTGCAACCTTCAGGCTTCAGATCGAGCTAAAATAGCTTCTACTTGGTTCTTATCCAGTTTCAAACCTTGAAAATATCTTCCTCGAAGTCTTGAACCTTTCAGAAACGTGTCTTTGATAGCTAATGGTTTATCAAAACGTTTCACATACTTGAATTCAATGGCTCTTTTCCAGCCGCCTCTTTCACACTCATGCTTGTCTTGTTCAGAAAGCTCATCTTTTTCGCAGGCTTTTTCGATCAGGCCATAGCCCACCAGCGCGTCGCCTACGTTTGTTTTGTGCACAAACAGTATTGTTTGCCCCTGCTTCCACTTCCTGCGCATGTTCGTATAGTAGATCGCCATATTGAAGACTTGATTGACCCACTGTTTGGTAGCGATTCTAAGAATGTAGCTTTCAGCTTGAGACATGAAGCCTCTTAATAGAATATCATAAGGGTAATCCTATAAAAACCCGTTGACGACAGCTTCCATAAGATACCCTCTAACCATGTCGAGTTTTCTTAGCGTGTGCTAAAGGACTTTTCAGTTCAAAATGTAGGGTGAGGGATATAGTAAGAAGCGCCAGCTTTACTTTCTTCTCACGTAACCCTTTACATGCACTTTCTTGTTTTTCCCGCCCGGTTTAGCTCGCATGTACGCGTGCACTTTCATTTTCTCACTTGCGTCAGATTAGAGAGCTTATACTAGAAAAGAGTTGCGAATCGGTAATTCATAGCTTGAGTCTATGCTTTTAGCGCAGGAAAGAATGCGTGGCACCAGAAAAGTGAAGGGTTTATCTCGCATACACGCTTATTTTCACTTCAAATCGCAATGGAGAAATCTCTCACGCAGTCCCTCTTTTTCTTTCCTAGCGCGCATGCCTGTTCCGAAAATGGTCAAAAGTGGTATTAATTCCGTTCTGCACACCTCTGCAAGTTTGAGAAAGACAGATACTGCAAGAGCACGACGAGAAGATGCGAAGACCAAAATCACCTCCAAATCGTAAAAGACGAACAGAAACCATTTTAAACTGATTTAGGAACAGCATGCATGCTAGACAGGGACATAGAAAAGAGTCAGAGTGGACCTTTGGAAAGCGTGGGTTGTCAAGCACATCTATCTTGTTCATGCGGAATCCTATGGATTCTGAAGAAACAGAATGTTATAAAAACTCTAAGACCCACATAATTAACTCCGTGAAACAGAAATGAGGAGGACTGTCAAGGTTTGCGTGATATTATTGCTAGGCTTGCTTGTTACGTTGCTTTCTGGGCTTTACGGACGGGATTTCAAGCCTGCAGGTGGGATAGACGTTCGCTATGGCCTTCCGCTCTCTTGGCACGGAGAACAGGGACCCGTTTACTTGAATAGCCCACCTCCAACTGTCTGGTACTCCTGGGAAAACTTCACGTATGATGTAATAGCGTGGTGTGTCTTGTTTGGGATCATAGCGCTTATTGTAAGAAAGAGGAAATAGGATAAAACGCTAATGAGCATTAAAAAAGATTGGCGCGACTACCCAAGGAACGCCAGAAAAACTAACGCGCGCGGACAGGCTATGCCACCTGAATAGGTACAGAAATCTGGCAGACTGGCGACTGTACCGCTCAGTTGTGCTACTAAGGTGTCAGCTTCGCTCTGGTTGTGGCCACGACCGAAAGCGTGAGCTGGGCGTGCGCAGACCATGGTTGCCAACAATATTGCTAGCATGGAAACTGTCAGGAACGCGAATGAGGGGAACTCCGGAATCGTTGTTGATCCACTGATCTCCATTGTGTGTTGGCTGTGAGTGTAGTTGATGTAAATGTAGGTGCAGTTCTCGTTTGAGCCTGGTAGTGTGCGGAATTGAGGCTCTATAATCGTTTGCCCATCAAACGTGATGGTGTAAGAGCCGTTTAGTGCGCGCGCTCTACATAATTCCTCTAGGGGGCGCGTGCAACTTCCACGTTAAGACTGCCAGAACACCTGAAAAGATCACAGAGCTGTGGGAAGTAAGCCTTGAGTATATATGCCAGTAGGACGGACTTGTGTTCTTGAGGAAGAAGTAAGGTGATGTTTTGAGGATTAAGGAATTATTCCTATCTTTATTTCGTTCTTGGAAGTAGAGAGCACTTCGAACGCTTTGCCTATGTCTTCCAGCCTCATTTCCCGTGTTATAAGCGGCCTCACGTCTATGGTTTTCGAGGCTATGAAATCAAGGGCCTTTCTGAAGTGTAGAGGAGTTGTGTGAAAAGTGCCCCGGACTGTCAGTTCGCCGTAATGAACCTGCTCAGCGTTGACCTTGATTTCAGTTCCCGGAGGACATCCGCCGAATTCGAGGACAACGCCGCCTTTCCTCGCGAGTTTCAAGGCTTGTTCCCAGGTGGCGGGTAACCCTATCGCTTCTATTACAATGTCTGCACCGTATCCGGCAGTTGACTGTCGAACTTTTTCAACAACGTCCTCTCTTCCACCGTTAATCGTCTCTTCCGCGCCTAGATTTGCCGCAACGTTCAGTCTTTCGTCCACAAGATCTATCACAATCGTCTTTTTGGCGCCCATCTTTTTGACGGTCAGGAGATGCAGCAGTCCTATCGGCCCTGCACCTATGATAGCCACAGAGTCACCAAGTTTCACCCCTGCCTCTTCAACGCCGTGCAAGACACATGCCAACGGCTCCGTAATCGCAGCTTCCAAGTAAGAAATCTGTGAGGGAATCTCCTGCGTGTTCACCTGGACCATGCGGGCCGGTACCTTAACATACTCGGCGTATGCTCCCCAAAGCCAGATCATGTTCTCACAAAGATTGTACTTGCCCTTCTGGCACATCGCACAATGCAAACACGGCGCACTGTTGCCCGCGCGGAGGCGCATTCCGTTCCGCGGCCACTCCAAGCCTTCGCCAACCTCAACTACTTCCCCCGCCCACTCGTGCCCGAAAATCGTCGGAAGCTTTATTATCTTTTCAACGTAGCCTCTTTGGAAGATCTTCAGATCCGTCCCGCATGTTGTGGCACCCTTCACTCTCACAAGAACTTCGCCAGCCCCAACCTTGGGCACCGCGGCATCCTCAACCCTCAGATCTTTCACTCCATAAAGCAACGCAGCCTTCATCCTTCTTCACGAAGTTAAAGCTGTGAACGCACGTATATGGAGATTTCCCTCCAAACCCCCATTCGGCCTCGCGGGAGCAGAAACCACAAACACATGAAAACCGGCCAACCCCTCCCACAAAAGTGTACACCGCACAATCGTTTGAGCCTAAAAAACACGAAATGAGTACTCTAACACAAGGCCTCGAAACACAGCAAACATGCTTGGCGATGAAGTTATAGTTCCGCAGGTGTTCGTACGTGCGGTTTGCTAGCCTAGATCAATCATGCTGTTAGGCTCCAACCCGCCTGGGATGTTCCTCTGAATCATCAACGCCGCGCCCACGCCTGTCCGTATCTCTATTTTCACTTTCGAGTAGGGCACAAGCCCATACGTGTCTCCCAGGTTTATGACCAAATAAGCCTTAGCGTTCTGTTTCAACGCCGTGTCGGTACTGTACTCACTGTTGTAGATGAAGCACGTCGCATTGGGCGCGCCGGTCACGCTTGCCATGAGATCAGCAATGGACGCGTCGGTCGAAGCGCGCACGCCACCGTAAACATTTGCGAGCGAGAAATTCCCGCATTGCACTGCAACGACCACGGTGCTGTTAGACAAGTCCACCTGGTCCTGACCAATAGACAGCTTCAACGGAATTGCAAGATATGTTATCGCCACGTTGGAAGAGTTTGTTTCACCCGTGACGAAACCGTCAAGCTCCAACGCGCTCGTAGCCTCTTGGATGCCCTTACCTATAGTTGATTTGGCCTGCTGAGCCGCGAAGAAACCCATGTTGATCACAACATAAGCCATAGACGCAGCAATCACTACGAAGGCGATGAGCACGATTGCAGCCTCAATTCCCACGATACCGCGACTTCGCTTCCTAAGCTTCTTAAACAAACTATTCATTCCAGCCTTCACCCTTATCTGGCTCAATATTCAGAATGTTGATATATAATCTTCTGTGCGTCACAAAAAACTCAGACTCCCCCGTCCGAGCTCACAAGGAACATGAAACACCTTCACGCGGAGCTGACTTGGCCTCTAACGTTAAGTACAACGCATCGTGGCAGGCACTGTTTCAGGAGATACACGTCGACGTCTTATCTGCTTATTTCTTCTTCGTACATTCTTGAAACGAGTTCCCCGATTGCCGGAGCAGCAGTCAAGCCTGGAGACTCTATGCCTACCAAGTTTATGAACCCGAACAAGCCCCTGTCCTTTTCATGCCTTATCACAAAATCCCGGAACCCGTCCCTCGGCCCTTGAAGCTTCGGTCTGACCCCCGCTGAGTCAGCTCTTATCTCTCGGTCAACGATGGAGGGCAAAAACCTCTTCACGTCTTCTCGGAACTCTTTCTCGTCTGATTCGACCTCGTAGCTTATGGCGTTGACGTAATAAGCATTCGGTCCCAGTCTCACCCCACCGGCCATGTCGGCAGTTAGATGGACGCCGAGTCCAGGCCCCTTCGGAACCGGGTATACCAACATCTTGACAAGGGGTTTTCCGCTCATCCTAAAATAGTCTCCCTTGCACAGGTACAGCCGGTAGCCGAGCTTGTCGATGTCCAGTCCCATCATCGAGGCCACCTTGTCTGAGTGGAGACCTGCACAGTTTATGACCGCTCGGGCTCGGATGGTGAACTTTTCGGCGACACTGAATCCGTCTATTTCGTATTCATCGTCCATTTTTCTAATGCTCGTGACCTCGGTTTTCGGGACGAAGAGGGCGTTATGTTTCTGGGTTTCCGCGTAGAAGTGGGTCATCAGTTCGTCGGGTTCAACGATGCCCGTTGAAGGCGAATGGAGCGCCCTTTCAACTTCAACGTTGGGTTCCAACCGTTTGACTTCTTCCTTCTCCAGCATTTTCAGGTCTTCCACGCCGTTTGCTTCTCCCTGTCGCATCAGCTTCTCAAGTTCGTCTATCTCTTCTTCCTCGATGGCCACGGTAAGCTTGCCCAGCTTTTTGCAGGGAACGCTGTGCTCTTGGCAGATGTCGTACGTCATTCGGTTGCCCTTCACGCACAGCTCTGCTTTGAGAGAGCCTGGCGGGTAGTGAATGCCCGAGTGGATTACTCCACTGTTGTGGCTACTGGTTTCCTGTCCGAACCTCTCGTTCTTCTCAAGAAGGTACACATCCTGGTTCTTTTCTGAGATTGTCGCGGCCACGGCTAGGCCTACTAAGCCTGCTCCTATTACGACGATTCTGGCTTTTTCCATTTGTGAAAATCAAAAAGAGTGCGTTAATAAACTTTTAGCTCGTCGTGCCAATTTGAGTTTCAACGTTTCTTGAAGCGCGTCCTATGCTTGGTTTTTTCAGTTTGTGATGATGACTTTTAGGCTTTCTTTTGTTTCTAGGGCTGTCTTGAAGGCTTGGGCTGTTTGCTTGAGCGTGTAGCGGTGGGTTATGAGCGGTTTGACGTCCATTCTCTTTGTTTCCAGAAGCTGTAATGCCGTTCGTGTTTCCAGGTGTGACGTTGAGTACGAGGGGATTATCTGCAGTTCAGAGAAGAACAGTTCTTTGGGACTTATCTGCAGATGTTTTTCCGGGTCGGTTGGTGCGAACACGCAGAGCTTGCCGCCTTTTCTGCATATGTTGATCCCGGCTCGGTATGCTTCCAGATTGGGGGCGGTGACGACTGCTATGTCCACGCCTCTTCCGTCAGTCGCCGCTTTGACGGTTTCCATTAAGTCTTTGTTCTTCGGGTTGACCGTGATGTCTGCCCCGGACTGTTCGGCCAATCGCAGTCGGAACTCAACGAGATCGCTCACGACCGTTTTTTTTGCTCCGAAGATTTTCGAAAGCGCCGTATGGATTAGGCCTGTTGCTCCGGCGCCGATGACTGCCACGGTGTCGCCTGTTTGTATGTTACACTTTTTTATGGCTCTTATGCAGCAGGCGACGGGTTCGATGAGGGTTGCCTCTTCATAGGACAGTTGCTCCGGGATTTTCAAAGTGTCAATTTGCACGTTCGGGGCAGGAACTTTGAAGCATTCCGAGAAGCCGCCTGGTTTAATGTTCGTTTCGTGGAACTGTTTGCAGAGGGTATAGTCTCCGTGGAGGCAGTAGTGGCACGTTAAGCACGCGACGTGGTGATGCACGAAAACTCGGTCGCCGACGCTGAAGTTCTGCACTTTTTTTCCTTTTTTGGCCACTATTCCTGCCGGCTCGTGTCCAAGAACCATGGGGACGCGCGTTTTCAGATACCAGTCCATGAGGTCCGAACCGCACACGCCGCAGGCCTTCATCTGGACGAGAACCTCGTCATCGCCTATTTCGGGTGTGGGCATTTCCTCTATTCGTATGTCCTGTTGACCGTAGTACACGGCAGCTTTCATAATGTCTCAATGGTTTCTCTGTGGCTTCGCACTTAAGACTTTCCGGCGGAGTGCTCAACCTGTGATATTTCCGAGACTCAGACAGACGTGCAGCTGGGCGCGGGCTATCCGCCCTGACCCCACAAATCGTTGATATCTTGGAGTGTGAGGCTGCGCTTCGATATGAAAGCGCGACAACGTTGGCCCCCCCGTCGTCTGTTACACACATCAGATGTAATCTGTAATTGTAATCTGTAACGATGCTGTTTTGTTGGCCCCTCCTCTACGCACACACATCAGATGTAATGTTGCCGCGTGTGTGCACGCATGCGCTCAAAGTTGGCCCCCTACCTCTCCTGTGTTACCACAGATGTAACATTGATTGGTAACAAAACCATGAAGAAGCAGACAGGTATGCGGACGAATGCTCGATTTCTTTTGCGTAGTGTTTGCGAGTTAGGTCTGTTCCGTTGTGTTTTGGATTTTTTCTTTGACTCGTTGGAGGAACTGGGCTGCGGGTGCGCCGTCTAGGATTCTGTGGTCGTATGAGAGACTTAGCATGAGCACAGGTTTGATTTCGATTCTTGCGTTTGAGGCCACTGGTTTTTCGGTGATTTTTCCGATGCCGAGGATGGCGGCTTCGGGCGGGTTGATTATTGGGGTGAAGAAGTCTACGTCGTACATGCCTAGGTTTGTGATGGTGAATGTTCCTCCTGTCAGTTCTTCTCTTTTGAGTTTTGCCTGGCGAGCTTTTTCGGTTAGCTCTTTGATTGCTGCCTCTATTTCTTCGAGTGGTTTCTTGTCGGCGTTGTGTATGACGGGGACGATCAACCCGTTTTCAGTGGCGACAGCGACTCCCACGTTCACGTCTTCGAACATTTTTATCCGGTCGCCCTCAAGCGTCGAGTTCAACAGGGGAAATTCGTTTAGGGCTTCGGCAACGGCTTTCACGATGATGGTTGTGTAGGACACTTGGGTTTTATGGTGTAGTTCAGCTGCTTTGGAAACGTCGGTTTCCATGATTATCGCACTATGCGGAGCTGTCCTGAAGCTCATGGAGAGCCGTTCAGCCGTTGTCTTCTTGTAGCCGCTCAGGTGGATTGTCTGCTTAACCTTCGGGGGGGTTTCGGCTTTCTGTTCAATGAGACTTTGGATGTCTTCTTCCACTATTCGTCCCTCGGGTCTGCTGCCTTTCACAGTTGACAGGTCTACGCCGTGTTCTCTTGCTAGGCGTTTTGCGGCGGGTGAGGCGGGAACACGCTTCTCGCCTTCAGCTTCGACTTCTACTTGTGTTTCTGCGGTTATCTCAGCTCCTGAGAAGGGTTCTTCTGGCGCGGTTATGACGCCGATTATTGCGTTCACTGGAACATCGACGCCTGCTTGCACGAGCACTTTTCTCAATATGCCCGATGATGGTGCTTCCAAGTCGTACGTGGCTTTTTCTGAAACCACTTCAACGATGGGTTCGCCCTTTTCAACGCTTTCGCCCTCTTTCTTGTACCATTTGCCAACGGTGCCCTCTTTCATCGTCAAACTGAGCCGGGGCATCACGACCTTGGTCACCATTTCAAACAACTTCCTTAACTGCCTTGATTATGGTTTTTTCGTTCGGAATAACGTACTGTTCCAATGGTGGACTGAACGGTATCGGCGTGTCTGCCCCTGTTACTCTCTTTATCGGAGCATCCAGATAGTCTATCGCTTCTTCAAGAACAACAGAAGCGATTTCAGCGCTCACGCCCCCAGTCTTGCAGTCTTCACTCACGACGACTAGCCTTCCGGTTTTCTTCACCGAATCAACTATAGTCTTTTTATCCATCGGCGTCAAGGTTCTTGGGTCAATAACCTCGGCACTCACACCTTCATTTTCAAGCTCGGCAGCAGCGTTCAAGGCCTTATGAACCATGTACATGGTAGCGACGACGGTGACATCCGACCCTTTCATTTTGACTTCGGCCACTCCGAAAGGAATGGTGTACTCTTCCTCAGGAACTTCGCCTTCGACTGGATAGAGGAGTTTGTGTTCGCAGAAAAAAACGGGGTTGCTTCCGCGTATGGCTGTTTTCAAGAGCCCCTTAGCATCATACGGCGTTGATGGTACAACGACTTGCAACCCTGGAACGTGCATGAACCATGCTTCTAGGCTCTGTGAATGGTGAGAGGCGATGTTGACTCCGGCGCCAAACGGGGTTCTGATTACGAGTGGACATGACGCTTGACCGCCGAACATGTACCTGATTTTTGCGGCTTGGTTCGCGATCTGATCCATAGCAAGAGCAGTCAGGTCTCCGAACATTATTTCGGCGATGGGACGCATCCCCGTTATCGCAGCGCCCACGCCCGTGCCCACTATCGCTGATTCTGATATCGGAGTGTCTCTGACTCTTTCGTCTCCAAATTCTTCGGCCAAGCCGTCTGTCACTTTGAAGGCTCCGCCCCAGTATCTGCCAATGTCCTCGCCCAGCAAGAACACTGAAGAATCACGGCGCATCTCCTCTCTCAAGGCTTCACGCAGTGCTTGTCGATAAGTTATTTTCCGCATGATGCTCTCCTCGGTCAGGCGTAGACGTCTTCTAAGGCTTCTTCTGGAGCAGGATATGGACTTTCAACCGCGAACTTCACGGCTTCCTCAATCTCAGCGGCAACGCTTTCTCCAATCTTCTGAACCTCAGCCTGCGAAAAAACATCATTTTGCCGCAGCCCCTCCTTAAAGCGACTGATTGGATCTTTGGCCAGCCACTGCTCAACTTCTTCTTTCGACCTGTACTTGGCAGGGTCAACCCTCGAGTGGCCCTTGTGACGGTAAGTCTTGCATTCGATAAGCGTTGGTCCGGCGCCGCTCCTAGCTTGGTCAACAGCCTTTTGCGACGCTTCGAAAACAGCCAAAACATCATTACCATCCACCGTCACGCCTGAGATTCCATATGCACCGGCGCGGTCAGATATGTTTTCGATGTTCATTATTCTCGATTGACGCGTTCCCATGGCGTAGAGGTTGTTTTCGCAAACAAAAATCACAGGCAGGGACCACGCTGAGGCCATGTTTATGCTCTCGTGGAATGTTCCCTGATTTGAGGCTCCTTCCCCGAAGAAACATGCAACGACCTGATCCGTCTTCCTGAGCTTTGCTGACAAGCCAGCGCCCACAGCTATGGGCAAGCCAGCGCCGACGACTGCCGTTGCGCCCAGCATACCTATCTGGAAATCGGCAATGTGCATTGAGCCTCCTTTGCCTTTGCAATAGCCGGTTTTCTTCCCCAGAATTTCCGCCATCGTACGCTTCAGGTCGGCACCTTTCGCAATGCAGTGTCCATGGCCTCTGTGCGTGCTTGTTATGTAATCGTCCTTTCGCAAGCTGCTGCATACGCCAACAGCCACGGCTTCCTCCCCAGCGTAGAGATGTATGGTGCCTGGAACAAGATTCTGACCGTAAAGCTCGAAAACCTTCTCTTCAAAATAGCGAATTTCAAGCATTTTCTCGTACATTTCGGCGAGCTTATCTTTCGGCAGCTTCAGTGTCAAGTTTTTCCGTCCCTTGATGTTTTAGTTCACTTCTTATACACCTTGACGCTTTTATATTAATTTATGATTGTTGACAGGTGAAAGTACTCGATGGACAATGTAGTGCGACGTTCCTGCTCTATGAAATTTCGTAGAGGGGTTTGATGCAGAAATCCTACTCAAAACTGTTGGGCATAGTTGGAAAGCCTAACACGGGCAAGTCTACGTTTTTCAGCGCGGCAACTTTGGCACCTGCTGAGATCGCCAACTACCCGTTTACGACTATAAAGCCAAACAGAGGAGTCGGATACGTTCGAACACCATGCGTTCACAAGGAATTCAACGTCAACGACAACCCGGCTAATTCAATATGCCTAGACGGTGTAAGACTAATTCCGGTGGAGTTCATCGACTGCGCGGGGCTCGTTCCCGGTGCATGGGAAGGAAGAGGCCTAGGTAACCAGTTCCTGGACGAAATCAGAAAGGCCGACGCTTTGATTCACATAGTCGACGCTTCCGGAGGAACAGACTGCGAAGGAAGACTCTGCAAGCCTGGCGTAAACGACCCTTTGGAAGACGTGAAATTCCTTGAACGCGAAATAACCATGTGGATGGCGAACATACTCAAAAAGGACTGGCCGAAGATTGCAAGAACGGTTGAAGCTGAATCTAAGGACCTGCTTTCGATGTTGGAAGAGCGACTGAGCGGCTTGTCCATAAGAAGGGGTCACATCTTTGAAGCAATAAGAAAGGCAGGATTGAATGCTGACAAACCCACATTCTGGAGCGATGAAGACTTTCTCAGATTTGTGGACACGTTAAGGCATGTTGCAAAGCCAATGCTTATCGTCGCGAACAAAATAGACATGTCGCCTTCCGAAGAAAATTCTGAACGGCTGAAGAAATCAAACCGCCTGGTCGTCCCGTGTTGTGCAGAAGCCGAGCTTGCCCTCAGAAGAGCAGCCGAAAAGCAGTTGATAGACTACAGACCTGGAGACTGCAATTTCAAAGTGAACAAGCCAGAGAGCCTCAGCCAGAGTCAAGCAAAAGCTTTGGAGACGATAAGAGAGAAAATACTACTCCATTTTGGGTCTACGGGGGTTCAAGAAGCAATCAACAATGCCTACTTCAAGCTCCTGAGCATGATTACCGTCTATCCTGTTGAGGATCTAGAACATCTAGCAGACCACGTCGGCAGAGTCCTGCCGGACGCCTATCTTGTGCCCTATGGAACCACTGCACGCCAACTTGCCTACATAATTCACACCGAACTCGGGGACGGCTTCATCTACGCAGTTGAGGCTAGAGAGAAGAAAAGAGTGGGTGAGGATTATGTGCTCAAGGACAGGGACGTCATCTCGATAGTCAGCGCTCGCAAGAGGGCTTGAAGAGGTCTACTCGCCGAAACGCCTCTTGCGTTTTTGAAAGGTTCTAACCGCACGCAGCAGATCGATTGAACGGAAATCAGGCCAGTAAACATCCAGGAAGCAGAGCTCACTGTAGGCGGACTGCCATAGCAGGAAACCGCTGAGCCTTTCTTCCCCTGAGGTTCGAATGATCAAATCAGGATCTTGATTAGGCATATGTGAGGTGTAAAGATGCTGTTCAAATGTTTTCTCATTAACCTCTTCAGGATCCAGTTTTCCCTCGTGTACTTCCTCGGCGATTCTCTTGGCGGCGTCTAAAATCTCAGCTCTTCCACCGTAGGCAAGAGCAAAGTTAAGGAAATGCTTGTCATAATTCTGCGTTGCTTTCTCCACGTCGGTTATGAGCTGCTGCAAGCCTTCAGGCAAGAGATTCACTCTGCCAATGACTTTCACTCGTATCTTGTCTCCATGTATCCGCTTATCTGTCAAGAGCTTCCGAAATTGTTCACTAGCGATGCGCATGATTTCCTCAACTTCATCTCGCGAACGGCGAAAGTTTTCGGTAGAGAAAGCGTATAGAGTCACAGATTTGACATTGAGTTTCAGGCACCAATCAAGCAGTTGCTCGACCTTTTCTGCACCTTTTTCATGGCCCAACCACGGGTTTAGCACCTTTTCTGAAGCCCACCTTCTATTTCCATCCAAAATTATTGCAATATGCTCTGGCTTGTCGCCGTTTTCAACTTGACGCCAAAGCCATCCCTCATAAACTTTGTAGACACCGATGGCAGAAAGCAACGTCTTGATCACTGTTCAAACCCCGTGGACTAGTTGCGCAGGTGCACGAACAGACATCCTTGCCAGTAAACTCTTAAACGACTCAATTAAGACTTTCTCCATTTTGGACAAATTCTGTCAAGATTGCAGTTGCTTCGTGCGCGCGTTCAAGAGTCCCCAAACTCTTTGGCCTGCTCTTCTGTCTCAGTGAAAAAGCTCCTTCTAGACCTGTGAACTGCAAATATTATCAGAACCGACGCTATTCCCATCAAGATGCCGACAACAATCGAGAAAACAATCCTACTATAGCCGATTTCAGGTGCGATCAATAGTTCAGAGGTTGCAATCAGTATCTGCTGGGACCAGCCGACAATAACTATTAGCACTGCGTTCCGCAACAATCTGGCGTCATGCTCGATGTACCCTCTGATGGCTCTCCCCAAGAGAGGTACGCACAATCCTATTACCATCAATGTGGCTGAACCTCCGATGAAGAAACCGACGATTCCCGCAAGGTTGCTCAACCAAGCTGCGATGTCTGCCGGCGGAATACTTGTCCAGCCTAAATAGACCCCGAGCACAATGCATAAGGCTCCTGCGACCAAAGAGAAATTTGAGATCTGCACTCTCAGCGGAGGCGGAGAATACTCTTTCACCCATCTGTACAAGTCTTTTGCGGCCTTGTCAATTCCAAATCCTTTAACAAGCAGAAACACGCTCAGGACGAGTACAAATGCTATCAAGTAGTATTGAACCCATCCAAAGATTGACAGGATCCCCAAAATCAGGATAAGCAGTCCGGGCAAGCCTAAGGCGAGACGTGAATAGCGAGGGTTATCCATCACCGTTCTAAGGTATCGTAAAAAAAGAGCAGCGGATTCTTCAATGGACTCGCTGTGCTTCACGACTATTCTCCTGACTGATGAAACAGGAACTCTGGACTGTACAAGCGGCAAAACCGCTTCATCCGAATACCCATCTGTAACCAGGATGACCTCACTTGCAGAAAAAGATCCCAGCAGCTCGTTCAATCCTGCCACGATTTTTCTGTCGGCGCCAACACCTCCCAGTTCGGAACCTGACAATGTGGCAATTTCAAAAGTTTCTGCAGGGTTGTTTTCAGCTTTCAGGCGATCGTACACGCGTATTGCTTCAAACATGGCGTTTGCGTCTGGCTCCTCTGGGTCTCTTAGAGCCAAGGCAACCGCGGCGTCGAGGTTTTCTCCTCTTCCTATGAGGGGGGTTTTTATCCCAGCCTTGGATTCCAGATCCCCGTCTCTATCCACACACAGAACGAGGATTCGCTTCGGCTCATGTTCCCCCTTTTCTTTCATAGGTATCTCGTGCAGAGAGTATAATTAATGTCTGCGCACTTTAATCTTGCTCTGTGATTCCCTTTTCTGCTAGAAGCTGAAACTCTTCCCAGCTTAACTTTTCGCCGCGCTTCAATTTCTCCTTTGCCTGCCTTTCAAGTGTCTCACGTAGTGCATCCTGGCTTTCCTTTGTTTCTCTCTGCACTTCCATCCGTATTTCGCCCTTCAACTGTCTGATTTGGTTTACGACCAGTCTCACTTCTTCTTGCAGAGGTCTGGTTCTTTCTTTCACCTGCAGGAATTCTTTGTGCATGCTGTCGGCTTCCTTTTTGAGCGTTTTTGTCTCCTCGATTTTTTCGAGCATTTTTCTGTGAGTCTCTTGGCTTTTCTGTGCGTTTTCTGTCAGTTGTCTGTGCAGAAGCTCGCTTTCAGACTTCATTGTCTTTGTCTCAGCTCGTGACTGACCGATTCTTTTGGCGAGTTGCTCAAGCTTCCTATAGATTGCCAGTTGCGTTTCCAACTGCTTCACTTTTTCGACTAACTCCTTATCCTCTTGCAATGTTAAGGAAGTTGTCTGGATGGTCCAGTCAATGCTTTCAACCTCCTTCTGCAGAACCTCATGCTTCCTCGGGGGTTTTCTTTTTGCTAGAGCTTTGCTCTCTTCTCCAAGTTTCTTTGTTTCTTCGAGTCTTTCATGAATTCTAGCTGTCATCTCGTTTCGTTGTTGCTTCAATTCCTTGACCTTGTTGTTCAGCTCGTCCCTTTGACTTCGAAGCTCCAGAACATCATCTCGCAGGTTCTTCACTCGCCCGTTAAGCTTGTCGCGCTTCTCCGCGCATTCTAGTGCTTCACTTTGCAGTCTGTCCTCATGGTCTCTCAGTGCTGAAAGTTTCTCATTCAACTCTGCAATAATCTCATTCTTCTTTCGCCCTGACAAAGACTCACAACCCTCCAGTATCGAAATGCAACGATTTTTTAATAATCTTCGACGGCTCCGTTCTCGCCAAGAAATCCCGTAGACAGGTCTGCGTTCACATTTCATTCCAATATTATTCGCGCATCGACAGCTTTTGCCCCTTTCTCGTAAACGATCACGGGGTTTAGGTCCAACTCTTTTATTTCCATGTGATCTGTCACCAATCTTGATGTGCTCAGCAGAATCTTAGCTATCGCATCTATGTCCGCTGGAGGCGTGTTTCGGTAACCTTTCAACAGTGGATAAGCCTTCACGTCCCTTATCATCTCACAAGCATCATCTTCAGTTATGGGCGCAACCCTGAAAGTTACATCCTTGAGAACCTCGACGAACACCCCGCCCAGTCCAAACATTATTGCGGGACCGAACTGAGGATCCTTGATGGCGCCCACAATTACCTCCGTTGAAGACGGCGCCATCTCCTGCACCAGCACGCCCACAATCTTGGCTTTGGGATCATGCTTCTTGACATTCTGCAATATCTGGTTGTAACCGTGGTGCACATCATCTGCGTTCTTCAAGCCGACGATGACGCCGCCTATGTCCGATTTATGGATAATGTCTGGCGACACAATCTTCAAAACTGTTGGAAAGCCGATTGCATTTGCGAACTTGACGGCTTCCTCTTCACTTCTTGCTAACTCAAACTTTGTGACAGGTATGCCATATTCGATACAGACAGTCTTCGCTTCGGTTTCAAGAAGAGATTTCCGTCCTTCTTTGCGAACCTGAGATAATATGCGCAAAGTCTCTTTCAAGATGTGCATCTCCATATCTGAAATGAGTATCTATCAGATATCTCAGTTTAAAATGATTTTGCTGTGCTAACTGTGAGAAAAACGTCTGAGGACTATTCTCTGTCAGTCTTCACGAAAGAGTATCGAAACCACGTTGAGTGCTCTAACAGTGCCACATGAGAGCATACGAAATGGTCAGTCTGCACTGACAAGCGCCTTTCTACGACTGAAGTGCCATGTACGCAAAGACTTTGGCATCGCTGACGAGATTCTGTACTTTTGAATATTCGTCTGGCTGGTGCGCCACCTCGTCTACTGTGCTCCAAACAACGGCTGGGATGCCAATCTCTCGGAAGAAGGCTGCGCAGGTTCCTCCGCCTATTCCACCAACTTTCGCTCTTACTTTCATACTCATTCTAATAGCGTTTTTTAACATGACCACTACTCGAGCACTAGCATCTGTTGGCTTCGGAGCAATGGTTTTCTGCAGGATTTCGAATTCGATTTTGGCTCCAGTCTTCTTTTCAAAGTCAGCTGCCACAGTGCGCATCGTACTTAACACTTCATCCGGACTGTATCGTGGAAGTATTCGACTGTCAAGATAGTTTATGTCTTCACCCGGCACAATGTTCACAGCGTCGACGTTTCTGTCCCTTTTCGTCGGTTCGAACGTGCTTCCCGGCGGAACGAAGCTCTTGTCCTTGCCAGGATATTTCCTGTGCAAGATCTTATCGAGGACCAAGGCATACTGCATTCCGATGCGGCTGGCGTTGAGGCCCAGTTCAGGGCGGCTTGCATGTGTCTGCTTTCCAATCGTACGCATTTTCATCCACAGAATGCTTTTTTCCGCAATCTCTATGAAACTCCCATCGCCCCTCCCGCCGTCAGGCACTACTACCAAATCCTCAGCCTTGAAAAGACGCTGTTTTATCAAGTGTCGGATGCCATACGTGCTCCCCTGTTCTTCGTCCGAAACGAAACACAGAGCCACAGTTCTCTTTGGTTTCATTTTCAGATTCTTTAACGCCTTGACCGCGAAAATAGAGGCAACCATCGACTGCAAATTGTCTTCACTGCCCCGTCCGTACACTCTGCCATCTTTCATCAATGGCTCAAAAGGTTTGGTTACAGTCCAAAGCGAATCTTCTCCAGGCGGAACTATGTCTAAGTGCGTCACTATCCAGAGCCTTTCGGCGGTCTTTTCTCCAGGGCAGTAGGCGATAATGTTGGGCCTTTTGTTGGAAGGGACCCTTTCATCTGTTGCATCGTACCGTTCTATCTTGTCAAATCCCACGTCGTCAAGAATCCCAGTAAGTCTTTCAGCCCTCTTTAGTTCTCCCTCTCCACCGTTCTCAGGAGCGATTGCCGGAATACGGATTAGCTGCATTGAAACACTGGTCATTTCGGTTTTCAGTTTTTCTATCGCAGAAAAGACCTTTTGAGCCTGCATCTGAACCACTCTTGTATGGGGCACATAATGTTGGCCAGTGACCTTTAGCTTTTGCCCTACTTAGCTAAGGACAAAGCAAGAAGCACGGGAGAGATTCTGGCTGGCTGTTAAGCAAGTTCTTTCAAAGCTTTCAGTCGCTTCACTATGTTGGGATGTGTCGAGAAAACCTCAGCAACCCTATCTGCCGTTGTTAACTTTTTTGACAAGATATCTTGTACTAATTTCTGACTGTCTGCCACCGACATTGTGGACAATTCAGCCGCGTCAGCATTTGCTCGGTCAGGGTCTATGATAAACAGCGCCCTGAAGCCGTTCAGGCTCTTTTTCTGCTGCTGTTTCATTCTGCCCATGTTCTTGGTTGCATTAACTATTTTTGCTAGTCCTGTAGAGAGTTTCTGTGATCCGCCATCGACGATTGAAGCGCTGTGTCTGTCAGCGTAGTATTCGCGTAGCCTGCTGAGATTAAGTATGAACAGGTTCATTATCATTGAAAAAGCCATAAAGACTATGCCTATCACCGCGCCGTTGCTTTGATTCTTCTGATTTCCTCCAAACATGCCCGAAAGCATAAGAGAATAGCCTATGAAGTAGGCCACGGCAGGTAACAATGAAACGAACATCATTATCTGCACGTCTCTGTGTCTCAAGTGTCCAAGTTCGTGTCCGACGACAGCACTAACTTCACCATCATCCAGCGTTTTCAAAAGTCCGCTCGTGACGGCTATGCGAGTTCCCGCTATTGGTGAACCGTAAGCGAATGCGTTTGGTATTGGGATTTGTGCGAGCATTAGCCTCGGCTTGCTTATGTTGCTCTTTCTGCTGAGGTCTTCGACAACCTCATGGAGTTTCGGCTCCTCAGTTGCAGACATTGCACGCACGTGGTATAGAGCATCAATGATGTAGGGTGAGATGAGCCATTGAACAACGTTAAACCCGGCGACCAAGACACCGAGAATCAAGAATCCAGAATATCCAGAATCAAAAGCTCCAGTTAGGCTCAGAATGACCGTAAAGAACAATGTTGACAAACCCACTATTAGGGCAAGCGTTCCAGCCATGGATAAACGAAGCTTCCATATATTCATCATGATACACCGATCGATTTCCATGGGCTAATCCTCGCTTATATTTGTTGCTCCGCAAACAAACAAGTTCTTACAAGTCGGCCGTGTGTTGACATAATCTTAAATTGCCTCCCGTTTTAACATGTCTTCATGGCAACGCTTGTTGATGACGTCGGAAGCTTTCCATTGCCGACGAATGCCGACAGTAAAACGTTTGAGGAGGCGTATCGAACAGCAAGAAAAGCAATAATCGAAGGAAAACCCCTCGAGAAGGACGAATTCTTACTGAACAATTTCAAACGAATAGTCATCGGCTCTTTCATGAAAAAAGCTGAGGCAGGACTAGACGTCGTCAACTACCCTCAGCACTACGACATGCACAGACAGTTGGCAGACATCCTTAGGGAATCGATGAACGAAGGAACTTACCTTATTGCTCAAAAACGTGCCGTATTGCCAGAGGTACACGTGATCAACGAAGAAGCCAAGAGAATCTCCGAAGAAACAGGAGGAAAGATAAATCTCAGAGTGTGCATCATTGGGCCGATTGAACTGTACCTAAAGGAAATAGGGTCTGTCGTCCACAAGGACATTTTGCAAATGTTCGCAGAAGACGTCAGGCGGTTTGCTGAAAATTCCATCTTGAACTCAAAATACATCCAGACCATCGCGGTTTCGCTGGACGAGCCGAGTTTTGGATTTCAAGACCTCTTAACAGATAGGGAAACAATTTTGAGCACGGTAGAAACAGCCTTCAATTTCGGTGGCACGACAAGACAGATTCACCTCCATTCACCAACCAAAATAACCGATTTGCTTAACGTTAGCCACATCGATGTTTTGTCCATCGAATACGCTGCATCCCCGAAGAACATAGACAGTGTGTCAAAAGGCATGCTCGATCAAGCAGACAAACAGATACGAGTAGGCGTGTCCAGGACGGACATAAATTCCATCATAGCAGAGCTTTACGACAAAGGAATAACAAAACCAAACGCTGAGCAGATGGTGGAAGATGAGAGAATCATACGAAAAAGGTTTGAAACTGCCAAAACCAAGTATGGAGATAGGATGACATTCACAGGGCCCGACTGCGGTTTAGGAGGATGGTCTACACAGGAATCAGCTCAGCTTCTCCTAACCAGAACTGTAAAGGCAGTTAAGGCTGCGGGAAACGAACCCAAGATCTGAGCCTGGGCCATTTAGCATGAGCCTGCGCAGATTGTAAGGCAACGGCATAGCTCATACTATTTCAAGGATAGAACGATTATCGTTGTTTCCTTAGGCAATTTGTCTTCTTCGACGTTCACGATAGGCCCTTTTGTCCTCTCTATGTTTTTCTTTCCACTTAGGAAATCATCCACAGTCTTCAACAGGTCAAACATGGAGGGAAGCTCGGGCATCCGATAATGCATCGGGATTACTATCCTGGGTTCTAACTGCTCGCAAACTCTTGAGGCAGCTTCAGGACCTATGGTGAAGTAACCTCCAACAGGAACGAACAATACATCGACCCTCCCTATCTCCTTCGCTATCGCGGACGACAGCTCATGCCCAAGGTCTCCAAGGTGGCAGAATTGAACGCCATCTATGTTGAATGTGTAGATGCTGTTTTTTCCACGTTTAGAACCTGTTGCCTCATCGTGAAAGGCGGCAACCCCCTTTATGGTGACCCCCTTCACTTTTTTGGAACCTACGAAGCTTTCGAGCGCCTGTCCTTCTTTTCTCAAGACGGGTTTGACGTTGTTATGGTCTTGGTGGCTGTGGGAACAGAGTACTATGTCAGCGGCTGCTTTGGGCTCTGGAATGCCGATCCCTTTGAAAGGATCAGTCACGATGGTCACTTGTTTTCCTTGCAGTTCGAAACATGCATGACCGTGCCATATCACACTAACCAAGCTACACTCATCCCTCTCTCAACGGTTTAACGCAGCGATGCTTGTATTAGAATCTAGACGAAGACATTTATGATTTTCGTGTTTACATATTCAGCAGTTAGCAGAAAAACCGCAAGAACTAGTCAAGACTCTTCCGTAATCAAAATAAGCGCCCTCTAAAATCAAGTGAACGAGCAAGTGATAGGATTGAGGGACACATTCAGCGCCCAGCATCTGGAAACGGTCGACGACGTAGAACAATATCTCGAGTTAATGCGCAGAGTTTTTGGAGAAAAGAGTCGAGTTGATTTGCAGGTCAAAAAATGGATTGATCATCACCCGAGCATGACTCTTGACGATTTCTTTGTCGTCAAACATCGGGGCATGATAGTTGCTGGTCTTTGTCTTATTCCATCAGAATGGAGCATTGGCGGAATCCGAGTTAAGGTTGCAGAATTGGGATGCGTGGGCACCCTTTCCGAATATAGGCATCAAGGGCTGCAACAGAAATTGATGGGATAGTATGACAAACGTGTTCTCGAGCAGGAATACTATCTGTCCGCCATCGAGGGGATCCCGTACTTCTACCGACAATTTGGGTATGAATATGCTATTCCTTTAGATGAACAAACAAGAATCAGGCTTGAGAAAATTCCTAATTATGAGCCTGTTCACACGATTCGACCCCTCGCAAATAGTGACATCTTGAAAGCCAGGGAACTGCTTGAATGGTCCCAACGCAAGTTTTACGTGCATGGCGTTAGGGACAAAGGAATCTGGAAGATGCAGCAAGAAGCACACATGGCCGCCGAATACGATTTTGAGGGCTATTCTGTTGAAAAGGAGGGCCAGATGATTGCGTATTTCAGAATAAGCCAGAATCCTGAAAACAAAGAACTGTTCTTGAGAGAAATCACGGATGTCGACCAGTCTGGGGCACGGTCTGTACTGAACTTTCTCAAAGAGAACGGGTTGCGTCTTGGTCTTGAGAGTCTTGTTTGCACAATCAGTCGGCATGAGCCTTTCGTGGAGTACCTGGTTGCAGAAGAACACGCAGAACAGCCTCACCCCTACGCGTGGCAGACACGCATTACGGATTACGTGAAAATGTTTCTGAAAATGAAGAGCCTGTTTGAAAAACGTCTTGAAACAGCCAGCTTCGGTTGCATGACTGGGAAGATTAACCTCAACTTCTATCGATACACCGTCCAGTTAACAATTGAAGAGGGAGCCATCATTGACGTTCAACGTCTCGAAGAAAGTGAAGATAGAACTGTGAGGTTCAACCCAACAGTGTTCACGCAACTTCTGCTGGGCCAACGAAGTCGAGAGGAACTTGAGCTTGTTTACCCCGATTTCATCGTACGGCCTAGCCATAGGCTCGTGATAGACACTCTTTTTCCAAAGCTACCATCTTACGTACACACCGCTTACTAGTCAGGAGAACCAAGAATCGACTGCTGGCGCGTGCGATCGCAGGCGGGACGACGAGTTAAGTCTTTGCAAAGAATGCCTGCCCAAACACGCAATTTGAAATGCCTATGGCACAAAAACCGGCTCGCCTCCGCAGTTGATTTCGTTTCCGAAAGAGGGTTTCTTTTGAGCCTTGAGACTAGGCAGGTGTAGAGCTTTGAAAGGCGTTAAGGCTAGCTCGAGCAGAGGGGCTGGATATTATCGCGTCGGGCGCGAGGTAAGCTTGAATTTCTGTTTTATCGAGTTTCTATAAGGTTCTTTATTCGGCAGTCCTGCTGTCTTGTACCGCGTAAATCCTGTGTAAGCAATCCTGACTCTACTCGGTTCAAGAGGATGCCGCACGAATGTAACGTTGCAGACCTCGTTTTCGCAAAAATACCTATTTTCGCCTTCTCGTTCCTTTCGCAAAGGCTTCCCACATTCAGGGCAGTTGGCCATACCGAATCCTCTATATGAAAAACTCACGGGGGAGATTAAAGGCGTTATTTCAAAGCTGGAAATATGTTACAGTCAAATACCCGAGGAAAAAGAAGGCATAAAGAAACAATGAGGCCTCACTTTGCGCGCGCGCGATAGGTTCCATAGTCTAGCTTTTTGCTCGAGCAACTGAAACATGAATATTTCTGTAATCCCGGTGAGGCCTTCTTCCTTATCGTCAGGTGTTTCTGTGACTTGACTCAAACGTTTTCTAAGCGCCTTTTCGACAGAATGCCTTTCCTTAGCGCGTGCGGACCGGAAAACAGGTCTCACAATCGATAAGCGCAGGTCTGCCACAGTTTGCCATTCTTAACACTCTTTCTGCCAGAACTATCTGTAGATACATCGATAAGAATTGTTCGAAAGTGGTTGCCCAATTATAGCCTTCTACTTGGGAGATTTCTCCCGAAGTCCGTCTTCACATGACCGTTTTCTTCTAATAGGATATTTACCTAGCTGGTTAATAAGGACGGATAGAAGTGTCTTCTATTCTACGTGGCGTGCCATCCACCCGCGCTAACTCAGTTG